>JAAGKN010000617.1_pt1 | contig 167033 bp, 153 predicted proteins | sample 6206371 | NCBI WGS metagenome assembly JAAGKN01 (sample SAMN11533720, study PRJNA540317) | gut metagenome | isolation source: fecal pellets from male and female animal of same cohort | host: Peromyscus leucopus | place: USA:CA | collected 2017 | reverse complement strand
CCGTCCGTGTTGATTAATCAATTAGTTTCTTTCATTTTGAAAAGAACACTTGACAAAATCAAATAAAATTGTAGAATGGCTTTCGGCGGGAGAATGGGGGTGCTGAATGGTTTATGGCTATGTGCGCGTGTCTACGGAAAAGCAGACGGTTCAAAATCAGAAGATGGAGATAAGGCGGTTCTGCAAGGAAAGGAAGCTGCGTAAAGTTCAATGGGTCGCGGAGACGGTTTCGGGAACAAAGTCGCCCGACAAGCGCAAGTTGGGCGCGCTGCTGAAAACTGTCGGCGAGAACGACATAATCGTCTGTACGGAAATCTCAAGGCTCGGTCGCTCGATGATGATGATTTTTGACGTGCTCAACAAATTGATGGCAATCGGCGTGAAAGTCTACACGATAAAAGAGAACTATGAACTCGGCGACAACATACAGTCGCAGGTGCTGGCGTTCGCGTTCGGGCTTTCTGCGCAGATAGAGCGCGACCTGATAAGCGAGCGCACGAAGATGGGGTTGGAGCGCGTCAGACGGGAAGGAAAGCGCGTGGGACGCGAGAAAGGGCAGAGACCCAGCAGGTACAAGTTGAGCGGCAGGTGCGCCTATATAAGGCGGGCGCGGGCGGGCGGCAGGAGCAAACTGTCGCTGGCGCGGGAACTTGGCGTTACTTGGAACACGATGAACGCGTTCTGCAAGATGAAGCGGATTCTGTAAGGGATTGTCCGCGTTTTTAGCCATCGTTAGCATATAAAAAGACGAACAATTGGTATAATTTACATAAAACTTATAACGGACAGAAACCGCCAGGTTGCAGCCTGGCGGCAGACGGAGCGAACCCGCCTAACAGGATAACCCGATTCCATCCAACCTTGCACAAGGTATTTAAATAATCGGCATTTTCTGCCTTTTGGTTTAGTCCTTAATTTAAGGAGTTTAAAATGAAAAAGACAGAATTTGTCTATCAGCCGAAATACGGCATCGTGGTTCTGTGCGCCGACGAGTCGGAGCAGAAGTCGCTTTATGATAAACTCTTCGCGTTGGGCTTGAAACTCAAGGTGGTGGCGGTATGAAAACAATCAGTGTTCACAAAAGATGCGCGAATTACGAGACATACCGCGCGGCGCGGGTCAAGAGTCTTTTCAACGCGGAGCGCGGCGACAGGCTGGATATTGAACTTGAGACGGACATCGACGGGTTCGACTGGCAAATTGGTGTTGTGGTAGGACCTTCGGGGAGCGGGAAAACTTCAATCGGCGAAACTTTCTTTGACGGCGGCATTTATGACCTGAAAAAAGCGTGGGTTGACGACAAGCCCATCATCGACGCTATCGCTCCCGACGGCGACTTCAACGCCGTTACTTCCGCGCTTTCTGCGGTGGGACTTGGGAGCGTTCCGTCTTGGCTTCGTCCTTTCCGCTTGCTCTCGAATGGCGAGCAGTTCAGGGCGGGTCTCGCCCGACTTCTGCTCGAAGGCGAAAAAGAGGTCGTGCTTGACGAGTTCACCAGCGTCGTTGACAGGCAGGTGGCGAAAATCGGGGCGGGCGCGTTCCAAAAGGCGTGGCGCAAAAATAAAGGGCGCAAGGCGGTCATCCTCTCGCCGCATTACGACGTCCTTGAATGGCTTGAGCCTGACTGGATTATAGACACGAAAGAAATGGTCTATAAAAGGGGGTGTCTTCGGCGACCAAAAATTGAACTTGAAATCTTGCGGGCGAACGGAAGTTACTGGCGTTACTTTAAGCCGCATTATTATCTAGACTTGCCGATGCCCGTCGCCGCCCAATACTTCGTCGGTCTTGTTGACGGAGAGCCTGTTGCGCATCTCGCGGTCGCGCCGATGTTCCAAAATGGCTACTATCGGGCGACGCGGCTCGTGGTTCTTCCAGAGTGGCAGGGCTGCGGACTCGGCACTCGGTTCTTGAACGCGGTTTGCCAATGGCACTTGGACGGAAACGGGCGTTGCGAACGAAAACTTCCCGTGCTGTTCCACACGTCGCATCCGCAGATGGCGGCGGCTCTGCGGAAAAGTCCGCTTTGGATTCAGAAAAGCGCGGTGTTGTACCAAAAGGCGAGCAAAACGCATTTCCAAATGACACAAGGGCGCGGTCATTTCGGCGGGCATTTCCGAGCCGTCCAGGGATTCGCCTACATCGGCGCGGAGGCTCAAGATGCTTAATGTTTTCATCGCGGGGCAGAAAAGTTTCGGCGCGGCGGTCTACAACGCCGTGAAAGGGGCGGGACACAGGGTCGTAGGGGTGGCGTGTCCTCCCGACGGTCAGCGTTACGACAGATTGAAAAAGGTGGCGTATTGCGACCGCCCGCGCCCCGTGATAATACAGGACGACAGACTGAAATCGTCCGACATTCCGAACGGTACGGATGTTATCGTCGCGGCGCACAGCCACCACTTCATCAGCGCGAAGGCGTGTGAGAAAGTGCGGCTCGCGTTCGGCTACCATCCGTCGCTGCTTCCGAGGCATCGCGGGCGCGACGCGGTCAAGTGGACTGTCAGGTTCGGCGACACGGTCGCGGGCGGGAGCATCTATCAGTTGAGCGACAGGGTTGACGGAGGCGACATTCTGTATCAGGAATCGGTGCTCGTGAAGCGGAATTGGGGTGCGAGCGAGTTGTGGCGGGAGGCTTTGTTTCCGCTCGGCGTAAAGGCAGTCGTCGAAGTCCTGCGACGCTTTGAGGATGGAAGTTTGACATTCACGCCGCAGAACGAGGCGGTAGCGACATGGGAGCCGCCCATTGAAAAAGCGCGACTGTTCAGACCCGAACTGCTCCAACTGCCATAAACAACTAAAGCCGAACTTTTTGTATTGCAAGTCTTTTGCACAATGTGTAAAAAGTTCGGCTGGTTTTATCTCTGGAAAAAACGCGTTTTATCTTCGGCGTGTTTACTATGCAACGCTTGGTTATAAGCATGGTGAGCTAATTTATAGTAACTGCATTTATAGTCACTGTATTTTTTTGAGTCATTTGCAAAGTTTGACCGGTTGTTGTTTATATCGGCAAATACCGTGGCTAAGGCAGTATAATTGCCAATGACATTATTTCGGATATTATCGCCTTGGTTCATTTTCTTTAAGGCTTCATCAATTTCTTGATATAGGGAAATACTGGTTTGACCAACAATCGCTTTTTTTAATTCGTCAACTTTTGTCGTCATGAATTGTTGGGCGTTCTTATAACTGTCTTCATAATATCCAGTTACTGTAAATATGTTTTTGTTTCCCCATTGTTGGTTTGGGTCGACAAAAACCTGTCCGCCCAATTCTTCGTCAATGTAGAAAGCGGGTTGTTGCCATTCGTTACCTTGTTCGTTGTTGTTATTGCCGTGGTTATCGTCGATTTCGTAACCGCCGTTGCTGCTGCTGGGGGTGGGGCAACCGGTCATGCCCGTAACTAACGCCGTCGCCAACACGCCGGCTTGTAATCCTTTCGTAAAGTATTTACCTAATTTTTTCGTCTTTTTCATAATTTTCTCCTGTTTTACTACGAAAAATGAAGTGTTTACAAGTTATTTTATACGAAATATGAGGTATAGTCAAGAGGTTCTTACGAAAATTGAAGTATATTTTTTCTATGAGCGAGGAATTCAAAGCAAATTTGCGGGATCAGCTTTCATATTTGGGAATGACGGTGCAAGACTTGGCAGAAAAATCCAAAATATCCAAGCGCACAATCGAAAACTATTTGAGCAAGCGCGGCTCGATTCCGCCCGCCGACTATGCCTGCCGCATGGCAGACGTGCTGGGCGTTTCGGTGGAATGGCTGGTTACGGGGCGCGAGCAGAAATTTTCCGGCGAGCGTTCGGAAGAAACGGAATTGCGTTTTCTCGTAAAAAAGCTGTCGTCGCTTTCGCCCGAAGTGCAGAATGCCGTGCGGACACTTGTCTTCGCCGCCGCAAACGCTCACTCTTCGTCGCAAGCATAGCCTTTTCCCTGCCGCATTATCCGACACGTTCTGAAAAATTCGCTTTACAAAATCCGCAAAAACTGATATAATATTTACCAAATTTATTGGAGTTATTATGGCGTATTTTTTTGAAGAACCTTCTCACACTTTCGACGAGTATCTTTTGATTCCTGGCTACACTTCCGCGGAATGCGTTCCGGCGAACGTTTCTTTGCGCACGCCGATTGTGCGTTTCAACAAGCGTGCGGGCGAGCAAAGTTCCCTCTATATGAATATTCCGATGGTGAGCGCGGTGATGCAGTCGGTTTCCAATGACAAGATGGCGATCGCGCTGGCAAAGGAAGGTGGCGTTTCGTTCATTTTTGGCTCGCAGACCATCGCCGACCAAGCCGCGATGATTGCGCATGTGAAAATGTATAAAGCCGGTTTTGTCACGAGCGACACGAACATTCGCCCGGATCAGACTTTGGCGGAACTCACTGAAAAAATCGCCGCGACAGGGCATTCCACCGTCGCCGTCACCGAAAATGGCGAGCACAATGGAAAGCTTGTCGGCATTATCACCGAGCGCGATTTCCGACTTGGGCATTGTTCGAAGGACGCGACAGTCGGCGAATATATGACTCCTCTCAAGGATTTGGTCGTGGGACAGAGCGACATCACGCTTGAAGTGGCGAACGATTTGATTTGGAAGCACAAGATAAATCAGCTTCCGATTGTGGACAAAAACGGCAATTTGCAATATTTGATTTTCCGCAAGGATTATGAAAGCCACGAAGAGCATCCGAACGAGCTTTTGGACAAAGACAAGCGTTACATCGTCGGCGCGGGCATCAACACTCGCGACTATATGGAAAGAGTGCCGATGCTCCTTTCGGCAGGCGCGGACATTTTCTGCCTTGATTCTTCCGAAGGTTTCACCGAATGGCAGCGCAGGGCTTTGAACGACATTCACACGAAATTCGGAAAGGATGTGAAAGTGGGCGCGGGAAATGTCGTTGACGCGGAAGGATTTAGATTTTTGGCGGAGGCGGGCGCGGATTTCGTAAAAATCGGAATCGGCGGCGGCTCAATCTGCATCACGCGCGAGCAAAAAGGAATCGGACGCGGACAGGCGACCGCCACAATCGAAGTCGCAAAGGCGCGCGACGAATATTACAAGGAAACGGGAATCTATGTTCCGATTTGCTCGGACGGCGGAATCGTTCACGACAATCACATCACGCTCGCTCTCGCGATGGGCGCGGATTTCGTGATGCTCGGCCGCTATTTTGCCCGCTTCGACGAATCCCCCACGAACAAGCTCATAGTGAACGGAAACTATGTCAAAGAATATTGGGGCGAAGGCTCGAACCGCGCGCGCAACTGGCAGCGTTACGATTTGGGCGGCGCGAAAAAAATGGCGTTCGAAGAAGGCGTGGACAGTTACGTTCCCTATGCCGGAAGCCTGCATGACAATGTGCAAATGACGCTCAGCAAAATCGTCCACACGATGTGCAATTGCGGGGCGATTTCGATTCCAGAATTGCAGGAAAAAGCGAAAATCACTTTGGTCAGCCCTGCCTCCATTCGCGAAGGCGGCGCGCACGATGTGGTCGTAAAGAACACGACGATTCGCGCGGAATAAGGCATTTGACAGTGATTATGCGAGTTTTTCTTAAGGAGCGTTAAGTCAAAATGAAAAACAAATCCATCGTTATGTGGAGCGTCACGGCGGCATGCCTCGTTCTGACCATCGCATTTCACTTCGTTATGAGGAATACGAAAGTGAGTTATGAAGAAGTGACGGCGACGGTAGTCAGCGCTGCCACAAAGGAATTCGTCAACAAAAAGACTCAAAACCGCACGACATTTTATGAAGTGAAAGTGAGCTACGACGGCAAGGAATACGATTTGCAAAATGTGCATGGGCTTTCAGGCTATGTCAAAGGCAGGAAGGTCAAGGCTCTGCTTTCGAACGGCAAACTTTACGCGAATGTCGAGGGAATAAAATCCACTTCGCCGGCGGCGACCGTCTATTTCGTATTTCTTTTCGCCACGCTCGGAATGCTTTTCGTTTCCGCGACGTATTCATCCAAAATGAAGGCGAAGCAAAAAGAAGCGGAAGGACAGCAATCCGTGAAGGAAAACGAATGAAGAAAGTTTTGTTCGTGGCGGGCGGTAGGTATTTGCAACGACGAACGCGCCTTTTTTAAATCCTGTTTTTTTCGCCCCATTCGCACATTCTGTCCAAAATCGGCATGAGCGACTTTCCGCGGGCGGTCAGACTGTACTCCACTTTCGGCGGAATCTGCGGATACTCCGTGCGAAGCACCAGTCCGTCGGCTTCAAGTTCTTTGAGCGACAGGCTCAGCGTCTTATATGAAATCCCCTTTATGTACCGCTGAAGTTCGTTGTAGCGGACAACCTTGAATTCCATGAGCGTGTACAAAATCGTCATTTTGTATTTCCCGTTTATCAGCGACAATGTGTAGCTAAATCCCGTATCGCATAATCGCTCGCCATCAATGCACCGCATCTTCTTTCCTGCCACTTTCCGCTCCTTGTATACTCTACTTTACTACAGTATCATACAAAAATGTCGTACTTGACGATTTCATCATACCATCCTAAAATAAAGATGTCAAGTAAAAGACAATTTTATTCTTTATGGGGGAAACAATGGGAAAGAAGATTGTGGTAATCACAGGAAGTCCGCGCAAGGACGGAAACAGTTTCGCAATGACCGACGCATTCATCACGGCGGCACAGGCGGAAGGGCATTCTGTCACACGGTTTGACGCGGCGATGAAAAAAGTCGGCGGTTGCCATGCGTGCGAAACTTGCTTCAAGACTGGCAAGGCGTGCAGTTTTGATGATGACTTCAACGAAATCGCCCCTGCAATTGAGGCGGCGGACGCAATAGTGTTCACGATGCCAGTGTACTGGTATTCAATTCCCGCGCAAATCAAAGGCGTGATCGACCGCCTCTTTTCGTTTGTGGTGGGAGGACGAAACATTGCGGGGAAAGACTGCGCGATGATTCTTTGCTGCGAAGAAGACGATGTGACAGTGATGGACGGCGTGCGCATTCCGCTCGAACGAAGCGCGGCACTGCTCAAATGGAACATAAAGGGCGAAGTCCTTGTTCCCGGCGTTCTCAAGCCCGGCGATGTGCAGAAAACGGACGGACTGGAAAAAGCCGCCGCGCTTGCAAAGGCATTGTAGCGAAAGATGACGGAGAGCAACAGGAAAATAGAAAGCCTGTTGCTCCGCAAAAAAATTCTTGCTTGTCGTGGAGAGCGTCATTAACTTTTGCGATGCCAAAGGCTCTCCTCGCGGCGGCTAGGGAGGTCAACGGAACTGGAATCTTTACTTGGATTTTTGCGGCGTTCGTGTTATAATTTTTCATCAGATGACGGAGAAATATATGTTGAATCGAACAATTCCTTTTTACAATACAATTCTTCGTTGTGATGAATATCATCCGCAGCAGATAAAATTGCCTGATGGATACACGATTGTTCCTTACAAAAATGGATTTGAGGTAGATTGGGCGCGGCTTGAATATGTACTCGGAGATTTCCCGAGTGTTGAAGAAGCCATGCAATATTTTGTGGAAAAATATCCGGGCAGGGGAAACGATGATAATCTTTTATTTTTATTAAATCATAAAGGTCAAGTAGTTGGCTCCTGCATTGCTTGGTCAGATATACGGCAAGGCAAAAATGTCAATTCACTTCATTGGCTGGTTGTGGACGAGCAATATCAAGGAAAGGGGCTTGGGCGCGCGCTGTGTTGTGAAACGATGAATCGGTTTTACCAGCGCGATAAAAAAATGGTTTATATTCACACGCAACCGTGGAGTTGGAAAGCAATTTTGCTCTATATCTCACTTGGATTCAGATTGCAGAAAACTGATACTTTTGCCGCTTATGCCAACCAATATAATGACGCGATGAAAACTCTGCAGGGCGTTCTTCCTGCTAGTCAGTATCATTTGCTTGAACTTGCGTCGGACAATTGACGATTTCTTTGCAAAATAAACCTGCACATTTTTATGGAAATTCCAATTTGCAAAAGCCCTACCCGTTTCTTCCCTTGCCAAATTTCCTAAAATCTGTTACAATATAAAAATGCACGAATATCAAATTGAAGGCGGCTTTCCAATCAAGGGAAAAATTTCGGCGGCGGGAAACAAAAATGCCGCGCTTCCTTGCATTGCCGCGACTCTTTTGACGGCGGAAAAAATCACGCTTCGCAACATTCCTGAAATTGAGGATGCGGCGGTGATGTTCAATATTTTGAGCGCGCTTGGCGCGGAAGTGAAAAAAGTCGAAAAGCATGTTTGGGAAGTCACGGCGCAAAAAATTGATTCAAGCGAGATTCCCGCCGAACTTTCCAAGAAAATCCGCGCTTCGATTTTGTTTGCGGGCGCGTTGATTGCGCGTACCGGAAAGGCTTTGATGATGCCGCCCGGAGGCGACGTGATTGGACGGCGCAGGCTGGACACGCATTTTTTGGCACTCACGGAATTGGGCGCGCGCGTGGACATCGACAGCCGATTTGAATTTTCGGCGAACAAACTTGTGGGCGAAGACATTTTCCTCGACGAGACTTCCGTCACTGCTACGGAAAACGCTTTGATGGCGGCGGTTCTCGCGCAGGGTCGCACGACGATTACGAATGCCGCGAGCGAGCCGCATGTTCAGGATTTGTGCAAAATGCTGAATGCGATGGGCGCGAAAATTACTGGAACGGGAAGCAACATTCTTTGCATCGATGGCGTGAAAAAGTTGCATGGCTGTGATTTTACAATCGGGCCGGATTACATGGAAATCGGTTCGTTCATCGGATTGGCGGCGGCGACAAAAGGTTCGATTACGATTGAAAATGTGAATCCTCCCGACATGCGTCCTTTACGAATCGCGTTCGGAAAACTCGGAATTCGCTGGAACATAAACGGCAATTCGCTTGAAGTGACATCTCCGCAGGAAATGCGGGTGAATTCCGATTTGGGCGGAATGATTCCAAAAATCGACGATTCGCCGTGGCCAGGATTTCCGCCGGATTTGACGAGCATAATGACTGTCCTTGCGACGCAGGTGGAAGGCACGGTTTTGATTTTTGAAAAGATGTTTGAAAGTCGGATGTTCTTCGTTGACAAGCTCATTTCGATGGGAGCGCGAATCACGCTTTGCGATCCCCACCGTGCCGTGGTGAGCGGACCGTGCGTGCTTCACGGAGAAAAGCTCGTTTCGCCCGATGTTCGCGCGGGAATGGCGATGGTCATCGCGGCGATGATTGCGCACGGCGAAAGCAGAATCAGCAACGTCTATCAAATCGAACGGGGCTATGAAAATTTGATTCCACGGCTCAAGGCTTTGGGTGCGCACATCGAATGCGTGGAAATTTGAGGCGGTTTTAAATTCGTGCTGATATTAAATTCGAGTAAATTGTACGCGAAATTTTTGTGGCAATCTGCAGGACAAAATTTTTCGTCAAGGCTGTCGCGCTCGGTGAAAATATCATTCCGCCAAGAAAACTGTGCCGCGCTCAGTGCCGTTCGCCAAGTTGTCCAAAATGTTTTCCTTCGCGCCGTTCGCGACTATTACTGAAATGCCGTAGGGCAGGCACTTTTGCGCGGCGGCGATTTTGGAGGCGACTCCGCCCGTGCCGAACGATGACGTTCCGCCAATCTTTATCGAGGGCAGGAATTCTTCCACATTGGAAACAGTTTCGATGAACTGCGCGTCGCTTTCGGTTTTGGGATTCGCAGAAAAGATTCCGTCGATGTCGCTGAATAGGACGAGCAAATCCGCGCTCCACAAAATGGCTGTAAGCGCGCTCAAGTTGTCGTTGTCCCCGATGGAATTCTCTTCGAACGAAACCGAGTCGTTTTCGTTGATGATTGGGACGACACCCTCGTCTATCAAAGTGAAGAGCGTGTTGCGGATGTTGAGCGAATGCAGGTTGTTTTCGAAATCTTCTTTCGTGAAAAGCAGTTGTCCGATGTGCAGTCCGTTTTCGGCGAACGCCTTCCGCCATTGCGACATCAGTTCCACTTGTCCGATGGCGCACAAAGCCTGGCGGTAATGCGTGTCTTTTTTTCTTGCCCATTCTTTTATTGTGCTCACGCCGCTCACTTGCGCGCCCGACGAGACTACGACAATTTGCTTTCCACGCTCCATCAAAGCCTTGCATTGTCGCGCGAAAGATTTCATAAAATCCGTGTTCTGCGTTCCGTCGCTTTTCGAAAGCGTGTTGCTTCCGATTTTCATAACGATTTTCCGAGAGTCGTTTATAAGACGCTGAATCTGTTCGCTCATTTTTTGCTTCCTTAATTTTGAATGTTACCGTACAATCTTGCGACTATTTTTAGTTACAATTTAATTTGGCGAACCGAATTAAATCGTGGCAGCCATTACCGCTTTGATTGTGTGCATTCGGTTTTCCGCCTCGTCGAACACGACGGACTGCGCGGATTCAAAAACTTCGTTTGTGACTTCCATTTCCGTGATGCCGAATTTCTTGCTGATTTCCTTTCCGATTTCCGTGTTCAAATCATGGAACGATGGAAGGTCGTGCATGAAAATCGCGCTTGGCTTTGCGAGCGACATAATTTTCTTTGTCACTTGATATGGCTTTAGGTCGGCGATTCGCTGTGCCCAAACTTCGTCGCTTTCGCCCATGCTCACCCAAACATCGGTGTAAATGATGTCCGCGCCGCTTGCCGCCTTTTCGACATTTTCTTCAAGCGAAATCGAGCCTCCGCTTTCCTCGCACCACGGCTGACAATCTAGCAAAAGTTTTTCCTCTGGGAAATATTTTTTGTTCGTGCACAAGACCAAATCCAGCCCAAGTTTTGCGCACACGACACAAAGCGAGTTGCCGATATTGTAGCGAGCGTCGCCGAAATAGACGAGCTTCAATTTTTTGAGCGCGCCGAATTTTTCGCGCACGGTGAGCATGTCGGCGAGCATTTGCGTGGGATGATATTCGTTGGTGAGACCATTCCAAACTGGCACCGTGGAATGCCGCGCCAATTCCTCCACGATTTCCTGTCCGTATCCGCGATATTCGATTCCGTCGAACATTCGGCAAAGAACGCGCGCAGTGTCGGCGATGCTTTCTTTTTTTCCGATTTGCGAGCCTTCTGCCAAATATGTCGTGGAAATTCCCAAATCGTGCGCCGCCACTTCAAACGAACAGCGCGTGCGCGTGCTTGTCTTTTCAAAAATCAGCGCGATGTTTTTTCCGCGAAAATTTTCTATTTGAACGCCGTCGCGTTTTGCTTGTTTCAATTCCGCCGCCAAATCCAAAAGCTGAACAATTTCCTGCGCCGAAAAATCGCGCAATGTGAGAAAATCTCTTCCTTTCAAAAAACTTAAATTCATATAATCTCCTATAAAAGTATTTTCAAAATTGATATTTTGAAAATACTTTTTTGATGTGCGTGTTGGGCAAGTTGTTGTCGCGCGCACAGTAAAATAAGCAAGTTCAAGCGGAGCGCAAACTTGACAGAAAAAACTGGCGACATTTCAGGTAGTTTTTTTGCCAATCTCCCTAATTAAAATATTCTATCGCGCTTTCAGAATTTCATTCGCATATTCTGAAAGTTCGGTAGTGTCAAATTTTGCTGGACGCAATGTTTCAAAGCCTTTGTACGAATTGAAACCCAGCATGAGCGCGGCCGTGGCGAACGAAGAGTTTTTGTCATCGTCGCCTACAATTTTTGAAATTGCCGCAAGCTCAGAAAAAGCGGTGTCATTTTTTACGAGCGTTTCTCCGCTTTTTTCTATTATATTCTGAATTGTTTCGGGTAAAATTTTACAGATTTTGAAAAACGCATTTTCATCACCTGTCACAATTTCAAAAAATTTATCAATGCTCACGCGCCGAATTTTCTTGTGACCAACTTCCTTGCCGTCAACGCTTGTCTGCCATTTGATGTTTTGCGAGCGTTTCGCAATCGCTTCTACCAGAAAGCAAACGCAGTCGTCATCAGACAAAAGTTGATTTTGCATTTTGATGTAAATTTTTTGCGAGGCGGCGGAATTCATTGTGTTGTGCTTGTTCTTCATTTCGACATAAATCGTGCTGACTGTCTCGCCATCAATTTTAATTTTATGCGGATTTCGAAAAATCACATCCCAGCCTTCATTCGGAACTTCGCAACCTTTGATGTAATTGAAAAAATTTTGATGAAAGTAACCGATTGAATTGTTGTTCGACTTGTCGCGCTGTCGGAAAATTTCGCTTTTGATAATTTCTTCCCAAGACATTTTGTAAACGGATTTGTCAAAAACCATTTTTATCGGATCGATGATGTTTTTGTTGAGTTTTTTTAAATCGAACGGCTCAAGGTTTTCACCGTATTTTAAAATTGTTTGGCGAACATGAGTTTCAAAATTTTGCTCGTTGATGAAATTTAAATCCCACTTCATATATTTTTCTCCGCGTTTGCAAGCGAAACGAAAATCTTTGCGGCAATTTCATGTGCAAGGTTCACGGGCACGGCATTTCCCACTTGCTTGTACTGTTCGCCTACGTTTCCGCAGAATTCCCAATCATCGGGAAACGATTGAATTCTTGCGTTTTCGCGAACAGTAAACGGACGGGTTTCCAAAGGATGGCAGCGTTCGGTTTGCTTTTGCGATGGCGACGTGAGGACTGCAAGCGAAGGCTCGTTCATAGAAAGCCGTCGCAGAATTCCCGTGCGACCGCCATCCATTTTCCAGCACGATTTCATATAATCTCTCGCCAAATTTTCATCGATGTCGCGCCAATATCCACCAGGCGGAACCAATTCAAATAACTTGCGTTTTTTTTCGCCGTATTCAACTCCATCACTCTGCGGAACGTTTTGCAAAACATCGCGCAAGACAGGCTTATATTCGTGTGGAGAAGGAAATTCAAAATTAAGAAAATTCGTCAAGTCATTTCTTATGCCAATCGTAATCAGCCGCTCGCGTTTTTGCGCTACGCCATAATCCCAAGCGTTCATGACTTGTTTTTGAATTGAATATCCTGCCGATTCAAAAACATTGAGCATCGTTTTGTAGGTGCGACCTTTGTCATGCGTCAAAAGTCCCCGGACATTTTCAAACAAAAAAATTTTCGGCTGAAGTTTTTGTAAAAACAAAGCGTAATGATAAAAAAGTGTTCCGCGAGTGTCCTCAAATCCAAGTCGCTTTCCCGCATACGAAAACGCCTGGCAAGGCGCGCCGCCCGAAAGCAAATCCAATTCGCCTTTTTTTAGCGAAAAAAAGTTTTCAAGGTCAAGGCAAGAAATGTTCGCAATGTCGTCGTTTATCACGTTCCATTCAGGGCGATTTTTTTTGAGAGTTTCAGAAGCGGACTTGTCAAATTCAATCAAAGCAATCGTGTCAAAGCCGGCCTTTTCAATGCCAAGCGCAAGTCCGCCCGCGCCCGCAAAAAGTTCAATGGCAACAGGTGATTTTTTCGTCCATGCCGATTTTTTCTCCGCGACTTTTGGACACACCAAAAGATTTTTTCGAGGATAATCGTTTTTTTTAAGATACGAATTTGTCGCTGCCATAAAAACACTTTATCACAAATTTTAAAAATTTTCTAGTATGTATTTTCAGTCAGGAGTTTTAAAATCCGAAGGTGGAATCGAAAGGTGCGCAACTCCTAAAATTCCGCGCTGTCAATTTCTGATTTGTCCTTCCCCGTCAATCAGGAATTTTGTTGTCGTCAAGGCTTCAAGTCCCATCGGACCGCGCGCGTGCAATTTTTGCGTGCTGATTCCGAGTTCCGCGCCAAAACCGAATTCGCTGCCGTCAGTAAAACGCGTGGAAGAATTCACATAGACGCAAGCCGCGTCGATTCTTTGTTGGAACGCGCGCGCGTGTTCGCGGCTTTTCGTGACGATGCATTCTGAATGTTTCGTGTTGTGCGCGTTTATGTATTCAATGGCGTCTTCCAAAGACTTCGCAGATTTGACCACACATTCATAGTCCAAGAATTCATTTCCGAAATCTTCGCTCGTCGCATGGACGACGCATTCGCGTCCGGATTTTTTCGCCGAATCATTTAAAATCGAAAAGCATTTTTCGTCCGCATGAAATGTAACTCTTCCTGAAAATTTTTCTTCAAGCAAAGGCAGGAATTCTCGCAAAATATTTTTGTGCACCAAAATCGCTTCGATTGAATTGCAAACTCCCGGCCGCTGGATTTTCGCGTTTTCGGCGATTCGCGCCGCCATTTGCAAATCCGCGTCTTCGTCCACAAAAAGATGGCACACGCCGCTTCCAGTTTCTATGACGGGAACGCGCGCGTTTTGCACGACGTTCGCAATCAGATTTTTTCCGCCGCGAGGAAGAACGATGTCTATCAAGCCCCGCGCGTTCAAAATTTTTTCCACATCGTCGTGCGAAGTGCTTTGCAAAAATTCAATCGCCTTAGGAATTCCGTCGGGAGAATTTCGCAGTCCTTCTTTTATCGCTTCGCAAATCGCATTGTTCGAATTGAGCGCGGCGGAAGAACCGCGAAGCAAAATCGAATTTCCGCTTTTGTATGCGAGGCAAAAAGCGTCCACGGTAACATTCGGGCGCGACTCATAAATTATGCAAACCACTCCGAGCGGGACGCGCACTTGCTTTATTTCCAACGCGGCGGGCGTTTTCCAACCGGCGACAATTTTTCCGATTGGGTCTTCGCGCTCGACAACGATTTTAATTCCTTCCAAAATAGAGCCGATTTTTTTTTCGTCCAAAGAAAGCCTGTCCACCAAGGCTTCGCTCATTCCGTTTTTTTTCGCGAGTTCCACGTCGATTTTGTTCGCGGCGAAAATTTTTTCCGAGTTCTTTTTTATGGAATCAAACACGCACAGCAACGCGGCGTTTTTTTGCGCGGCGTTTTGCAGCTCAAGTTTGTGTTGAGCAGATTTTAGTGTGAGACAAATTTTTTTCAAATCCAAATTCAATTTAAAATTTCCTCGTTAAAGCAGATTCCCTTGCTTGACACGGGAATGACAGGACAGTGAGCGAATCAGTAGTTCGCCAAAAAACACATTCCCAAAAGCATCGCCGTCTTGACTTTTTCTTTTGACCAATTTTGCTCGAGCGGAAGATTTTCGATGTAAAGCCAAAAAATTCCGAATTCCGGATCGACGCGCAAAGCGTATTCTTCAAAGTCGCCGCTTTTCGCCAAATTCCCGAACATCAAGTAGACGACATTGTTTACGATTTGCAAAAGGGAGGGGTACGAATCATTCCACGCGCCGCCTGAGACTGATTCGCAATATTCGTTGAGTTTGTAAAGAACATTTTCCTTGAGTTCCGCATCGGATTTTTCCACCCAAGTTTTTTGAATCAAAAGCGAAAGGTTTTTTTGGAAGCTCATAATCAACTTTGAATCAAAGTCTGAAGACTTGCGGGAAAAGGCCTGCGCATTCGCGCCAAAAGCCGCCGCAACTGTGTCTGCGGGCGTAAGAAAATCCTCGCCCTCCAAAAATTCAGAGATTGCAGCGAGTAATTTTTTGTCAACATATTTTCCAGCCGTTTTTCCAAAATTCATAATATAATTTTATTTATTATTGAAAAAAAGTCAAGTTGTTATCGCGGAAAAAAAGGCGCGGGTGGATGACAGCATACAACGCGCGGTTTCGGCAGACTCAACCATCGCGACTTCATTCCAAAATCGTGATTTCCACGCGGCGGTTTTTCGCCATCCCCTCCCTTGTGGAATTGTCGGCGATTGGCTTTTTGCTGCCGCTTCCTCGGCACAAAAACAAGTCGGGATTGATTCCGCGTTTGGAAAGTTCTTGCGCGATGGTGCGCGAGCGTTCCACGGAAAGCTGCATCTCGCCCGCCGGATTTCCGGTGTCCGCCGTGTGTCCTTCAATCAAAAGTTTGTTGTTCGGCACTTGCTTCAGAACCGAAGCGATTTTGTCCAAAAGATTTTCTTCGCCCGGAAGAAGTTCCGGAGAATCTGCTTTGAAATGCAGATTTTTAATCGTGAGTTTTATGCCGCCTTTCGTTTTTTCCACGCTGACGCTCGCTCGGTTCGAATCGTCTTTGCGCGAATTCTTTTTGTCAGAATTTTTTGCGCTCGGTTTTCCGTCTCCGAAAGATTCGAGCCAGCGACTTGTGTTCGTCGGCTCGCCATTGTAAGTTCCGAACGGATTTTTTGAATCGTCATTTTTTGCGACATTTTTTAAATTTTCATTTTGCGATTGAACTGTGTCGCTCGCCAAAAATTTCGCGCCGTCTTCGTCAATCAAGTCCGCGCGGCGCAATGCTGGAATCAATTTTGTTTTGTCGACGGTCGGCGGATATTCTGTGAAAAGCGAAATCGTCCCTTTAAAAGAATATTGGTTTCCGTCCGAATAAAAAAAAGTTTCGTCAACGCTGTCGCGGATGACGAGCGCGGCGCAATCTGATTTTCGGATATACATCGTGGCGTTGTGCGAGCCTTGCGCTTTTTGCAAAGTCGAATCGCCCGCGTAATCAATATGATTTGTTCGGGCGAAGTTGCCATAACGAGTCGCCCATTTCGCGCTCAAGACAAAAACTTCCTGCCCTTGAAAAGTGTCGTCCTTCAAATAGGTATACTCGACATAAATCGGCATTCGAGTCGGAACGCCCTTGTTCAGCGGATCGACGCAGCGCGTGGCTTGCGCCTGCCAAGACTGGCCGACTTGAATTTTTTGATTTGGAAAAGTCGGAAAACTTCGGAACGTCGGAAATCCGTTGTCCTCAATCATTTCAAGTTTTCCGTCGTCGTGAATTTTAAAAACAGAATGAATGCTCATGTGAATTCCTTTGTCGACAATCTTCCTGTCGCGCAGCGTTTCTTGGCTCACATAAAAATCTCCGTCGTAAACACCGCCGTCGCAAACGATGAACGAGCGAATTTCGCGACTTACGAGTCCTGAATATTTTCCGTTGTCATAGCGGCGCAAATCCGTGCGTTCCACAAGCGAATAATTTTCGCTTCCCGAATAAATGAATTCCGCTTCCGCCGCGAACACGATTATGTTCGCAAAAATAAAAAAGAAACAAAACGCAAAAAAAATTCTTTTCATAGCATTCTGATTTTCGGCGATAAATAAAAAAAGTTTAGAGAAATTTTTATGGGAATTTTTTTGCAGAAAGTTTGAAGTTTTTTGTTGCGCAAATTTTTCGATATAATTCTATTTTTATTCATTTTGATGCTCGCGGAGCGACACTTGCTTTATTCGCGCCGATGTGATATAATTTTAAAAATTTGAATTTGTTCGAGGAAATATGCTTTTTTATCTGGGCGATTTTTTAAGACAGAATTTTAATTTCGGACCTTCGCGCCTTTTGCAATCTTACGCGGTTTTAATTGTCATCGCGCTTTATTTGGGATTTTTTTGTTGCCTGAAACTTTTGCCGAAATTCTACAAATTCCTTCCGCACGATCGCGGGCGAGAATTTACTTTGACCGCAGAAGCCGCCAAAGGCAAGCCGACCGGCGCGGGCGTCGTTTTCATCACGCTTTTCGCGCTGATTTGCCTTTTGTGCGTGCCGCTCACTTTGCTTGAAGGCGCGACGGTGCTTTTCACTTGGCTTACGATGCTCACGGGATTTTTGGATGACGCGAGCAAAGTTTCGTGGGGGGAGTATTTAAAAGGCGCGCTCGACTTAATCATAAGCGTCGCGTTCAGCGTGATAATTTATTTTTGCCTTGCGCAATTTTCGGAAGATGGCGGCGTTTATTTTTGGCTTCCCTTCGTCACAAGTCCGCTTAAAATTCCGTTTTGGCTTTATGTCGTGATTGGAACAATTTTGATTTGGACTTCAATCAACACGACAAATTGCACGGACGGCGTGGACGGACTTTCTTCCACTTTGATTCTCGTGGCGTTGATGACGCTTGGACTTATTTTTTACGTCGTGCTTGGACACATCGACATGGCGAAATATTTGCTCGTGCCGCATTTGAAAACGGGAGCCGCTTGGGGAATTATGATTTTCGCGATGGCGGGAATTTTGATGGGATATTTGTGGCACAACGCTTTTCCCAGCAACGTTCTGATGGGCGATGCGGGAAGTCGCGCGCTCGGCTTTTTCATCGGCGCGTGCGTCCTCGTTTCGGGAAATCCGTTCATCTTGCTTGCAACATCTTCGGTCATTCTCGTGAACGGCGGAACAGGCTTGATTAAAGTCGCGCTTTTGAGGTTTTTCAAAATCAAGATTTTTGCAAACGTGCGTTTCCCCCTCCACGATCATGTTAGGAAAAATTTGTCATGGTCGCCGACGCAAGTCCTTTTGAAATTTTTGATTTTGCAACTTTTGATAACGATTTTCACGCTCGGAATTTTCTTCAAGATTCGCTGAACAAAACTGCGAGCGTCTGCGCGTCACGCACCAAATTTTTCACGACGCAAAATTCGTTGGGCATGTGCGCCGTGTCGCAAAGCGTGCTCCAAACGATGCAATCAAATCCTTTGTTGCGAAGTTCCGCGCCCACCGTGCCGCCGCCGATTCCGATTGTTCGCAGGCGAATGCCGTGCGCTTTTTTCAAAGCCGCGCTCATTTTTTTTACGACTGGCGAATTCGCGCTCGTCGGGCGAGATTGCGTTTTTTGCAAAATGGAAATTTTAATTTTCACGCCGAAATCGATTTCGGTTTTTTGCGCGAGTTCTTTAACGACTTGCAAAACTTCATCGCAGCTGTATTCGGGAATTATGCGGCAGTCAAAATAAAATTCTTCCTTTCCTGGAATTATGTTCACGCTGTCAACATTCGCCTTGCGCATCGTCGGCTCAAACGTTGAACGAGGCGGAACGAAAAGCGGATTTTGTTTTTTGAATTTTTTGCCGAGCGCGTCGTACAAAGCCGACGTGAATTTCGCTGAAACGAGGCAAGCGTTCTTTCCTTGGTCTGGGCGCGAGCCATGCGACTGTTTTCCGAAGATTTCGAACTTCAGCCAAAGCACATTTTTTTCCGCGATTTCAAGCGTCTCGCCTTTTTTATCGCCGCCGTCAGGAATGATGAACAAATCGTTTTTGCCAAAAATTTTCCTGTGCTTTTTCAAAAGAAAAATCATGCCGTGCTTGCTGCCGACTTCTTCATCCGACGCGAAAAGCAATTTTATCGTATGCTCGGGGATAATTCCGTTTTTGACGAACGCCCACGCCGCGGCAAACGCGCTCACCAAGCCTTGCTGATTGTCTTCCACGCCGCGCCCGAAAATTTTTCCGTCCTTTTCCACGGCTTGCCACGGATCGGTTTTCCAAGCGGACAAATCGCCCGCCGGAACGACATCCAAATGCGCGATTACCCAAATTGCGAAATCGTCGCTTTTTCCAGGAATGGTCGCCACAAGATTCGGGCGGATTTTCGCGCTCACGCGCTCGTCGGGAGAATCGAATCGGGCGAGATTTTCAAAGCCATACTCGCGCAGAAATTGTTCCAACGCGAGACACTTTTCAAGCTCGCCGTCGCCGCCGTTCTCGGGAGCGAGCGCCTTGTGCGAGGTGAGAATTTTTTGCAACAAAATATATTCGCCTTCATTTTCGGCGATAAATTTTTTCAATGAGTCGGCATCCATAATTTTCACCTCGCTTTAAATGTAAACTACGAAATTTATTTTTTCAAGAATTTGTTGTACGCGTCCCAAGTAGTTTTGAGCAAAGTCTCAATGTCGCTGTGCTCGGCTTTCCAGCCAAGTTTTTCTGCGGCATATTTCGCGCTCGCCACCAAAGTCGCAGGATCGCCGGCACGACGCTCGGCATAGTCGGCAGGAATTTCCTTGCCCGTAATTTTTCGCGCCGCGTCAACCATTTCGGTTACGGTCGTTCCTTTTTCGCTTCCTAAATTCACTGTGAGACTTTCGTCATTTTTCGCGATGTATTCCAAAGCCTTCACATGCGCCACCGCCAAATCCGAAACATGAATGTAGTCGCGGATGCAAGTGCCGTCGCGCGTGTCGTAGTCGTTTCCGAAGATTTTCATTTTCGGACGCATTCCGCAGGCGACTTCCATTATAATCGGAAGCAAGTTCGCGGGATTCTGTTCGAGACCGTAGAGAACGCCGTCCACATCGTAGCCTGCCGCGTTGAAATAGCGGAGCGAAGCGAATTTGAGGCCGCGAAGTTTTTCGTACCATGTCATGAATTCTTCGATTTTGAGTTTGGTGAATCCGTAATAATTTTCGGGATTTTTCGGATGCGCCTCGTCAATCGGCAAATATTGCGGCTCGCCGAAAACTGCCGCGCTCGAAGAAAAAACCATTTTCTTGCAGCCGTGAGTCACCGCGCTGTTCAAAATGTTGAGCGTTCCGTTGATGTTGTTCAAAGAATATTTTTCCGGCTCAATCATCGATTCGCCCGCCGCCTTGAACGCCGCCAAATGAATGAAAGCGTCGAAGCCTTTTGCGAACGCCGCGTCGAGCTGTTCTTTCATCAAAATGTCGCCGTGAATGAAATCGTTTTCCTTGAAAAGATTTTGGCGCAAGCCGCTCGAAAGATTGTCGAAAACTGTGACCGCGTGACCGCATTTCATCAATTCCTTTACAACATGGCTTCCGATGTAGCCCGCACCGCCGATAACCAAAACTTTCATATTTGCCTCCAAAAAAAATCAAGGGCGATTTTTTGACAATCACGATTGATTTTTTTAGTGCTTTCGCAATACAATGAGAAAGCACAGTAAATATCAAGTTGCAACGCAACTTGCAGATGAAAGTTGCGACAATATTTCTGGCGTAACTTTCATCATGCCTCCAAAAAAATTTTGTGAAAAATTCTTGTGCCGAATTGCCGAGCACGAAGAAAAATTTTTCGACACATTTTATTATAACCCAAGTCGCAAAAAATTTCAATTGAAAAATAGTTGAAAGAAAAATTGAAATCAAAAAAATACTCCGCCGAAGCGGAGCGAATGAAAAAAAATTACTATATTTGAAATTATGAAAAATAGAACTTCAAGCTAATTTGTAAATTAATTTCTGGTGAAAGTTCCATAGCCTTTCATCTCTAATGTATTACTGTTTGCGGGCAAAAAGACATTTTCATATCCCATATAATATAATTGGTAGCCACCATTTTGTTCTGTATAAGTGCCACTCATTACAGACATTCCCATCATAGTAATATCCCACTTACCATTTTTGAAAGTCAAAGTTTCTCCCTTTGGACCTTTCCAAGTACTATTTCCAAGACTTCCACTTGAACTACTGCCGCTTCCACTACTGCTGCCGCCTCCATTATAACTAGGATACTCGCAATTTACTGTAACGCTTTTTGATGCGGAAGTGCTGTAGCCATTGCCCACTGTATAAACTGTGTAAGTGTATTTTCCAGGATTACTCCATGTGTCAGTTAAGCTATGAGAGTTAAAAGCACTCAAACTGTCTGATTCAATTTTATGAACTTCGTCAGAACCATCTTCTCTGCATACGACAAGATATTCAGCTGGATCAGCGGAATCATAGAACCAATATAGATAAACTTGCCAGCCCGACCCATTATAATTACTATAATAACTTACTTTTGCTGTCAAATCCGAAACCGCTTTTTCTGACGGTTTCTCCATCTCAAAATCATTTTTGCAACCCGCAAAAACCAACACGGCGAACAAAATCGCTAGTTTGAATACCCCCCCCCATAAAGGCTTTTATGAGGGCTTTGTTTTGGAAACTTTTCATAAGTTCCTCCTAAATTTTTTTTCCGTAAAATACGGATTTTAAAATCATATCACAAAATACTCTTTTTTTCAAGTCAAACTTGCGCAAAAAATTTCAATTGAAAAATTTCGTGAATAATGATAGAATGAATTTGCGTGAAGGATACGTCGGGGCAAGCCCGCCGTTTCCGTAAACGGACATTATTGAACACACGCTCGTTTTGCTAGCGCAAAAACTCGCGTGAGGGATGCGAAAGGCGCGAAGCGTTCGTTGCGAGCAAAGCGAGCGACGAATGGAGCGAAAGCGGAACCTGTAGCAGCCCGACCCGCGCTTGCGCGGGGCACGCCCAATTTTTCGGAGGAAAAATGCATCAAATAATAACAAGCCTTCTCGAAACGGACATGTACAAGTTCAGCATGGGGCAGGCGATTTACCATCAGTTTCCGAGCTACACGACGGTTTGGAATTTTAAATGCCGGAATGACGACGTGAAATTTTCGCCGCAAATGATTGACGAAATCCGCGAGCAAATTCGCGCGTACTGCGACTTGCGTTTTTCCGAAGACGAACTCGACTATCTCAAAAACATCGAATGGATAAAGCGCGACTATGTTGACTTTTTGCGGCTGTGGCATCCGCGTTTCGAGGAATTCAAAATCGAAGCATGCGAAAATGGCGCGGGGCTTTTCATCGAAACTTCGGGCACTTGGCTCAACACTTCATTCTACGAAATTCCGACGCTCGCGATTGTGAACGAAGTGTATTTTCGGATGACGCAAAATTACGATTCGCTTTTCGAGGATTTTGCCGAACGCGCGAAGGTCAAAGCAAAAAATCTTGTCAACGGCGTTTTCACAATCGGGCAGTTTTCCGAATTCGGAATGCGCCGCCGACTGAGCGCGAGCGCTCAAGAATTCGTGATTCGCGAGTTGATTGAGGCGCAGGAAAAATTCGGCTTCAAGGATTCCAACTTTATCGGCACAAGCAATGTTTTCCTTGCGAAAAAACTCGGCGTAAAACCAATCGGCACGATGGCGCACGAATATGTTCAATGCGTCGGACAGGGAAATCGCAAGCACAATCCGGCGTATTCAAATTGGTACACGCTTGAATCTTGGGTGCAGGAATATGGCGTGCTGAACGGAATCGCTCTCACGGACACGGTGGGCACGGACGTTTTTTTGCGCGACTTTCGCAAAACGTACGCCACGCTTTTCAGCGGAGTGCGGCACGATTCGGGCGACCCTTACGAATGGGCGGAAAAAATCATAGCGCATTACAAGTTGCTCGGAATCGATCCGAAGACGAAAACTTTTTTGTTCAGCGACAGTTTGAATTTTGAAAAGGCGACGCGGCTTTACAACGAGTTCAAGGACAGAGTTCGCGTCGCGTTTGGAATCGGAACGTACATCGCGAACGATACGCGAGTGCAGCCTCTGAACATCGTGATGAAAGTGACGGAATGCAACGACGGCTCTGTGGCGAAACTTTCCGATGCCGAAGGAAAAAACATGTGCAAAGATCCGGCATACATTCATTATCTCAAACGCGCGATTGCGTGGCGGCTTGAGCACAACGAAATGTAGCCATGCGGCGAAATCCCGCATTAACAACCGCGACATCAGCTCTCGCGTCCGAAAACGCGCCCTCGCCCAAGTCATGGATTATATGGTCATTTTTTCCCTAATAAAAAGTCAAGAGCGATTTATAAAAATCGTGATTGGCCTTTTACCGTGCGCATTAAGCAACGTGTTGCGACACGCACAAGTATATATGCAAGTTTGCAACGGAAACTTGTCATGATAAAAATGTCGCGCTATTTCGGCGGCGTTTTTATCATGTCTCCACATTTTCCTGCAAGACTTCATCGGTCGTTATCAATTTCACATGAAGTGGCGAAAGTCCTTGCAAAGTCAATTCGGCGGCGCGCTCCTTTTCTTCGTTCAAACCCGAAACCGCGTCAGTAACATATACCGTATAAATTCCCGCGTCAATCAAGTCGAACACGGTAAAAAGCACGCAACATTCCGCCACGACTCCTGTAACGAAAACTCGCCGCGCGTTCTTGCAAGCCGCCGCGACCTGCGCGTTTTTCAGCGAAGAATATGTGCTTTTTGGAATGACAGGAAATTTTTTCGCAAGCGGCTCAAGTTCTGGCACAAGCGCGTTCGCCCAAGCGTCATTGTTTACGGCGGCGTTTTCCGCGTTGTAGTTTTTCCACACTCCGCCCGCGTTTTCGTCCGCAATGAATTTCGTGAGAATCACTTTGTCAAATTTTTCGCTTTGCGCCAAACGCAAAATGTTTTTCGCCGCGCCCGCCGTGTCACGGCATTCCCATTTCGCGCCGCTCGTGTAAACATTTTGCATGTCGATAATCAAAAGCAAATCGCCGCTCATTTTTTCTTCTCTCATTAAAAACTGCGATTTTGCAACGAATTGAAAAATCGCAGTCAAATAGGCGAGTTTTCGCAGAAAACTCGAGTTAAACTTGTCGGCGACATTTTTGACGACAAGTTTAAACATTCCTTAAAAATTAAGTCCGCAGGAACTGTCAATTTTAACTTGCCGACTTGCATTTTTCCGCTTAAGTGTCTATCCGCGCAATTTCCATGAGCGATTTGTTCCTGTATATCAAGTCGCTTCTGGAATCGAATCCGAGTGTTTCCCAAAAGGCATTTCCAATTTCATTTTTTGCGAACACGACAAGGGCGACTTTCGCAATGCCGATTTCAAGCATCGCGTCCAAAACCGCTTCCACCAATTTTTTTGCAATCCCCTTTTTGCGGCGGTCGGGCGCGACGGCGGCATGATAGATGTAGCCTCTCCGTCCGTCATTTCCGGCAATGATTGCGCCGATGATTTTCGAATTCTCTTCGGCGACAAAACAGGTTTTTGGATTTCTTTCCAAAAATCGATTTATGCCTTCTTTGGAGTCGTCCACATTGTTCAAGCCCATTCCTTCGCAAGACAACCACAAAGCGTACACCGCTTCGTAGTCGTCTATTTTCATCGTCCGAATTTCGCTTGTCATTCAATTCCTCATCTTCTATAAAAATGGCGTATGCCCCAGCCGCGTGAGCGGCGAGTTAGATAACTTCCGCTAGGCAAACGGCGGGCTTGCCCCGACGTATGCCCCAGCCGCGTGAGCGGCGAGTTAAATAAACTTCCGCTCATGCAAACGGCGGGCTTGCCCCGACGTATGCCCCAGCCGCGTGAGCGGCGAGTTAAATAAACTTCCGCTCATGCAAACGACGCGCTTATTCCGATACCGCCGCTCCCGGCAAGCCGATGTCCTTTCTGAAAAACATTCCGTCAAACTTCACGGCTTCCAGCGCGGCGTATGCCCCAGCCGCGTGAGCGGCGAGTTAAAAAATTTCCGCTTACGCAAACGACGCGCCTATTCCGACACCGCCGCTCCTGGCAAGCCTATGTCCTTTCTGAAGAACATTCCGTCAAACTTCACGGCTTCTAGCGCGGCGTATGATTTTTTCCATGCTTCGTCGAAAGTTCCCGCCGTCGTGCAAACTGCGAGCACGCGTCCGCCGCTTGTCACCATTTTTTGCTCTGCCGAATCTTTTGAATCGTCGCGCTCTTCGATTGCGCCCGCCACGAAAATCTTCGCGCCGTTTTTTTGCAAGATGTCTTCGTCAATGGAAATCGGAACGCCTTTTTTGTACGCACCCGGATATCCGCCAGAAACCACGACTGGAGCGACGGCGAATTCTTTTTTCCAATCTAATTTGAAGCCACTCAAATTTCCATCTGCGATTGCCTGACACATTTTCGCAAAGTCAAAATCCATCAGCGGAAGCACGGCCTGAGTTTCGGGGTCGCCGAGCCGCACATTGTATTCCAAAAGTTTCGGACCGTCCTGCGTTATCATCACGCCGAAAAAAATGAATCCGCGATAGTCGAAATTTTCCGCAATCAAGCCGTTCAAAGTCGGACGCAAAATATTTTCTTCAAATTGCTTCATAATTTCGCCTGTTACATCTTGAAGTGGACACACCGCGCCCATGCCGCCCGTGTTCGGACCTTTCGCGCCGTCATTCAAGCGTTTGTGGTCACGCGCCGGCAAAAACGGAAGAATCGTAGCCGTGCCATTTTTGATAGAATTTTCATCGACGCTCACCGCCGCCAAAACCGACATCTCGATTCCCGAAAGATAATCTTCCACGACGATTTTTTTTCCGGCGTTTCCCACTCGTCCAGAATTCATTATGTCGTCCACCGCCGCGAGCGCCTGCTCGAGCGTCTTCGCCACGACCACGCCTTTTCCTGCCGCAAGCCCGTCGGCTTTGATGACGACCGGCGCGCCGTGATTTTTAATGTAATTTTCCGCCGCCGCCTGCTCGCAAAAAGTTTCGCTCGCCGCCGCCGCCACGCCATATTTTTTCATGAACGATTTCGCGAAATCTTTGCTTGCCTCTAGTTGCGCGGCCGCCTTTTTCGCGCCGACGCACGGAATTCCCGCCGCCCAGAATTCGTCCGCCAAACCTTCTGCGAGCGGATCTTCAGGGCCGATTACTGCAAGCGTGCACCCTTCTTTTTTCGCGATTTCAACATAAGGATTTTCGCTGCCAGTTTCCGATTTTGGAAGCGGAACGTTTCGACATTTTTTTTCGTTGCAAGTGCCGCCGTTTCCGACCGCGCACAAAATTTCTTCCACCGAATCACTTTGGGCAAGCCGCCACGCAATCGCGTGTTCTCGCCCGCCAGAACCAATAACGATAATTTTTTGCATATAAATATTGTAAAACAAAATCCTTTTTTTTTCAACCGAAAACCAAGCAAATCCATTTTTAATGCCAAAAAATATTAAAAAATTCTTTTTTTAATACTTGACACTATTGAAAAATTCCTGTAGAATCATAAAACTATTATTGTTGTTTCTGCCCTTGTAGCTCAGCCGGTAGAGCGCAGCCATGGTAAGGCTGAGGTCTGCGGTTCGATCCCGCACGGGGGCTTTTTGAAATTTGTTATAGGAGTTTTTTATGGCTAGCAAGAAAAAGGGAGCGGTGGAAATCATCGCGTTGCAGTGCACCGAATGCAAGCGCAAGAATTATACGACTTACAAAAACCGCAAGAACATTCAGGGCAAGTTGGAGTTGAACAAATATTGCCCGTTCGACCGCAAGCACACGCTCCACAAAGAGACGAAAGTAAAATAATTGAAATCGCGCGAAAATCGGCGCGTTCGCCGCGCGCGTTTTCGGTCTTGCGAATTTCGCTTCGCAAATTATTGTAAGGATTTTCTCCGTGAAAACGGTAGGAATATTTAGGGCGGTAGTTCAGTTGGTAGAGCACCGGTCTCCAAAACCGGCTGTCGCGGGTTCAAATCCTGCCCGCCCTGTTTTTTGAGGAGTTTATGGCAAAAGTTGTTGGTTTTTTCAAGGATTGCGTTCGCGAACTCAAGTTGGTGTCGTGGCCGACGCGGGAATATGTTTTGTCCAGCGTCAAGGTCGTGATAATTTCCACTGTCATGGTCGCCGTGGTTTTGGGCGCGTTGGATCTTGGGTTTACCGAACTTTTCCGTTTGCTGATGAAATAAGGAAAAATTATGGCGAGCGCATGGTACATTCTTCAAACTTACTCGGCTTATGAGGCGAAAATCGCGCGTGAAATCCAACATAAGTTGGAACTCGGCGATCTCGACCCGAATATCGTAAAAAGCATTAAAGTTCCTGAAGAAGAAATTGTCGAAATCAAAGACGGCAAGAAAAAAACTCGAAAAACCAAAATCCTTCCTGGCTATGTGATGATGGAATTGGATTTGCCGGATTTGGGCTGGAAAGATACGTGCGCTAAAATTCGCCGAATCCAAGGCGTAAACGGCTTTGTGGGCACCGCGCCTACGGAGCGTCCGCGTCCGATTCCTACGGAAGAAGCCAAGCGAATGCTCGCTCGCGCCGGCGAAATCAAGGGCGAGAAAGTCGTCCGTGTCAAGCAGAGTTATGCCGTGGGTGACATCGTTAAAATTATGGAAGGTCCTTTCGCCACGTTTGAAGGCACTGTCGAAAAAATCGAAGACGGCAAGGACAAGCTCACCGTAAACGTGCAGATTTTTGGTCGCGCCACTCCGGTGGAAGTGAACATGACTCAGGTCGAAAAATCGGTAAAATGATTTGACAAAAATTCCGCGCGTTTTGCCAAATGCGCGGTTAGGATGGCGTGAGCCGTCCGTTTTTGGGAGGAAAGAAACCATCCGTTGGAAGAGGACTTTCCGCTAACACCAAATTTAGGAGTAAAAAAATGGCAAAGAAAGAAGTAACCGCTGTCATCAAACTGCAATGCCCTGCGGGCGCGGCGACACCGGCTCCTCCGATTGGTCCTGCTCTTGGACCGCACGGCGTAAGTGCTCCGAAATTTGTGCAGGAATTCAACGACCGTACAAAGAGTATGGAAAAAGGGCTTATCATCCCTGTCGTGATTACAGTCTACAAAGACAAATCCTACACATTTATCCTCAAAACTCCCCCGGCGGCGGTTTTGATTAAAAAAGCACTCAAATTGGAAAAGGGTTCTGCGAATCCGCTCCGCGACAAAGTGGGCAAGCTCACTGCGGCGCAGTTGGAAGAAATCGCGAAAACAAAAATGCCCGATGTCAGCGCGAACGATCTCGAAGCCGCGAAGAAAATCGTGGCGGGAACGGCGCGAAGCATGGGCGTTGAGGTGGAGGCCTAAATGAAACACGGAAAGAAATACCGCGCGTCGGCGGCCAAATACGATTTGACAAAAAAATACGACGTTCCTACAGCCTGCAAAATGGTTCAGGATATGAAGTATACGAATTTTGATGAAACTGTGGAAGCGCACGTTTTGCTCAAACTTCCCAAAAACGCGACCGTCCGCGACACTTTGGTTTTCCCGAACCAGTTCCGCGGCGAAAAGAAAGTTTTGGTTTTCTGCAAAGAAGAGCGCGTTCAAGAAGCGTTGGATGCGGGCGCGGCGTATGCCGGTGCAGCCGAATACATCGACAAGGTGAAGGGCGGCTGGCTTGATTTTGACATCGCGGTCGCCACGCCTGACATGATGAAAGATGTCGGACGCTTGGGTATGGTTTTGGGACGAAAAGGCTTGATGCCGAACCCGAAAACCGGCACTGTCACGAACGACATCGTCGCCGCGATTGGCGAGCTTAAAAAAGGTCGCACTGAATATCGCGCCGACAAGACTGGCATCGTTCACATTGCGGTGGGAAAGGTTTCGATGGATGCCGAAAAATTGCAGCAGAACATCGACGCTTTGATTGCCGAAATCGAGCGAAAAAAGCCTTCCGATGCTTCGGCGGACTACATCAAGACGATTTCTGTGAGTTCTTCAATGGGACCTGGAGTTTGGGTCAAATACAAGGACGAGGAGTAGAATATGGCAATGCTTGCAAAAAAAATCCAGCCGGCGAAAACCGAAGCGATTGAGGCCGCCAAAAAAACTCTCGGCGAATACAACGACTTTATCTTTACCGAATATCGCGGCATGACTGTCGAGCAGATTACGAGACTGCGCGACAAGCTCCGCGAAAAGGACAGCGCGGTCAAGGTTATCAAAAACAACTTTGCCCGCATCGCTTTCGAGGGGATGGACATCATGAATGTTTCCGACTACCTCAAAGGTCCTACGGCCATCGCGATGGCAAAGCAGGATTCCAACGAGACGGCAAAGATTTTGTATGATTTCGCGCAGGAAGTTCCCGCGCTCAAAATCAAAGGCGCGCTGGTGAACAAAGAAATTTACGATGCGGCGAAAACCGAAGCGTACTCGAAAGTTCCCGGCAAAAAGCAGCTTATCGCGATGCTTATGTCTGCCATCAATGGACCGGCGCAAAAACTCGCCGCCACGTTGCAGGCTTATGTTGAGAAGCTTGAAAAGGAAGGCTCTGTTAAGGAAGCCGCTACTGCACCAGCGGCAGAAGCAAGTGCTCCAAAAGCAGAAGCCGCTCCCGCTGAAGCAACTCCTGCCGAAACGCCAAAAGAGGAAGTCGCTGCCGCGACTGAATCAAGTGCTCCGGCTGCCGAGGCCGCGCCTCAGGCTTAAATTTAAAACTTGAGTTTTGCTCGCGTTTTACGCGGCGAAATTCCGGGACGACGAAAATTCTCGTCGTTCCAAGCGTGGTCAGGCTTCGTTTGCTGCTGACTGTCCGCGCAAATATCGGGACTTGTTCCCGGCGTCGCTTGTGCGGCGCGAAATCAATTTTTATGGAGAAGACAATGGCAGCATTGACAAATGATCAGATTTTGGACGCGATTGCGTCTATGACAGTTCTGGAAGCCTCAGAATTGGTAAAGGCGATGGAAGAGAAATTCGGTGTAACGGCCGCCGTTGCGGTTGCCGCCGCTCCTGGAGCCGCCGCCGCTGGCGCGCCCGCAGAAGAGCAGACTGAATTCGCGGTTTCTTTGGACAGCTTCGATGCGGCGAAGAAAATCGCCGTCATCAAAGCGGTCAAGGCTCTCACAAACCTCGGTTTGGGCGAGGCGAAAGCTTTGGTCGAAGGCGCGCCGAAAGTCATCAAAGAAGGCTTGAGCAAGGCCGATGCCGACAAGTGGATTGCCGATATCGAAGCCGCCGGCGGAAAAGCCACAAAGAAATAATTTGATTTCATTCGCGACTTTACTTTATTAAAAGAAAAAAAAGAAAAGTTCGAGTCTGTTTTAAAAACATTTAGCGAATAAGAATGTGCGGAAGCGAGGTTCGTGGCGGCGAAAACATCTGCACAAGCGAAGCGCGGAAGCCGTTTTCGATCGACACGGTTCTCGCTGGGAGCACATTCATAAATGCTTTTAGGTTTTAAAACAGACACAAGCATTTTCGCGGCGAAGTCTTTCGTGCTGTGGGGAGTTTCCTCGCGTAGCGGAGATTTTGACCGCGCGTATGCTTTTTAGGGGAAAAAATGTTCGCAAAAAGCCGGACAATCGACCGTAAATATTACGGCAAGGACATCAAGTCTTCGATGGATGTCCCAAATCTAATCGACATCCAAACTGCATCGTATGAATATTTCCTTCAAAAAGAAAAATTGGACAAAGGCGAGCCACTCGAAAATCAGGGTTTGCAGGAAGCGTTCACTTCCACTTTCCCGATTGAAAGCGCGAACGGCGATATGTCTTTGGAATATGAATTCTATCAGCTTGACAACGAAGGAAAAAAATTCTCTGAATTGGAATGCAAGCAAAAAGGCTTGACTTATTCAGTTCCGCTGAAGGCGCGGATAAATTTGAACTTCAAAGACACGGGCGCGATTTTGCAAAAAGACATTTACATGGGCGACATTCCGCTCATGACGCCGCGTGGCACTTTCATCATAAATGGCGCGGAGCGCGTCGTCGTTTCGCAAATTCACCGCTCGCCCGGAGTCATTTTCAACCACGACAAAGGCGTTTGGGGAAGCCGCATCATTCCGTATCGCGGCTCGTGGCTGGAATTTGAAATTGACCAAAAAAAGGAATTGATTTTCGCCAAAATCGACCGAAAGAAAAAAATTCTCGGAACGATTTTCCTGCGCGCGCTCGGATTTGAAAGCCGCGAGGAAATCATCGATGTTTTTTACGATACGGAAAAAGTTTCTGTCAAAGACAATTCTGCGACGCGCGAAAGTTTGGTGAACCGCGTTTTGTCCAAAGCCGTTTTTATAAAGGACGCGGATTCCGGCGAAGAGAAAAAACTTTTCCCCGCCGGCGCGCGACTTCATCCGCACGACATCGACGATTTGATTGCCAACGGAATCAAGGAAATTCAAGTAATCAAATTTGACAGCCGCAAAAATCCCGAAAACAAAGACGAAAGGAATTCGTCGCTCGATTCGGAAATCATCATAAACTGCTTTGAGCGCGAGGAAATCAAATACGCCAAAGAAGGTTCGGAGAGTGACGAGCCGACAAAAGAAGAAGCTTTGAGCGCGGTTTACAGCGTGCTTTTGCCCGGCGAGCCGATTACCGTGGAAAACGCCGAAAAGGATTTGAATTCGATGTTCTTCACGCCGCGTCGCTACGATTTGGGACGCGTGGGACGCTACAAGCTCAACAAAAAATTTGACTACAATCCACCGAAGGACGACACGGTTCTTACAAAGGAAGACATCACGAATACGATGAAATTCCTCATCAAAGTGTACATCGGCGAAGAGGCGCGCGACGACATTGACCATTTGGGAAACCGCCGCATCCGAAGCGTCGGCGAATTGATGACGAATCAAATCAAGACTTCGTTCGCCCGAATGGAGCGGATTGCCAAAGAGCGAATGGGCGCGAAAGACAATGAGACGATAAAGCCGCAGGATTTGATTTCTTCGAAGCCGATTATCGCGGCGATAAAAGAATTTTTCGGCTCGTCGCAGCTTTCGCAATTCATGGATCAAATCAATCCGCTCGCGGAACTCACGCACAAACGCCGCCTGAATGCGCTCGGTCCTGGCGGACTTTCTCGTGACCGTGCCGGATTTGAAGTGCGCGACGTTCACTATTCGCATTACGGACGAATGTGCCCGATTGAAACGCCGGAAGGCCCGAACATCGGACTTATTGTTTCGCTCGCGATTTACACACATGTCAACGAATACGGATTTTTGGAAGCGCCTTACCGCAAAATTGAAAAGGGCAAGGCTACGAACAAAGTCGAATACCTTTCGGCGATGGACGAGGACAAATATTACATCGGTCAGGTAAGCGAAGGAATGAAAAGCGACGGTTCGTTCGCCACGGATATGATTTCGTGCCGACGACGCGGCGACTATACCACTCGCTCTCCGAAGGACGTTCAGTATATGGACGTTTCTCCGCGCCAAGTAATTTCCGTTTCCGCCGCGTTGATTCCGTTCCTCGAGCACGACGATGCGAACCGCGCCTTGATGGGTTGCAACATGCAGCGTCAGGCCGTGCCGCTTTTGTTCCCCGAGCCGCCTTATGTCGGCACCGGAATGGAGCAAAAATGCGCTTATGATTCAGGCGTTTTGGTGAAAGCCGCTCGCGCAGGCGAAGTCGTCAAAGTTACGAGCGAATGCGTTTCCGTAAAGCCTGAAGGCGCGAAGCGCGGCGAAGTCGACGAATATCCGCTTCTCAAATATCAGCGCACGAACAACGACACTTGCAATCATCAGCGACCGACAGTCGAAGTGGGCGAAAAGGTCGAGGCTGGCTCGGTAATCGCCGACGGACCTGCGACATTCAACGGCGAACTTGCTTTGGGACGGAACATTCTCGTAGGATTTGTTCCGTGGAACGGCTACAATTATGAAGACGCTGTTCTCATCAGCCAGCGCGTCGTAAAAGAAGATATGTACACTTCGATTCACATCAAGGAATTTTCTGTGGAAATCCGTGAAACGAAGCTCGGACCTGAAAAAATCACGCGCGACGTTCCGAACACCGCCGAAAAGAATCTCGACAATTTGGACGCGGAAGGAATCATCCGAATCGGCGCGAAAGTTCGTTCCGGCGATATTTTGGTGGGAAAAGTCACGCCAAAAAGCGAAGCCGAAACCACGCCCGAATTCAAATTGCTCAATTCGATTTTCGGCGAAAAGGCGAAGGAAGTGCGCGACACATCTTTGCGCGTTCCGCACGGCGTGGAAGGCGTGATAATCGACATTCAGCGGCTGAAGCGCAGCGAGGGCGACGACCTCAATCCGGGTGTCGACCAAGTGGTAAAAGTCATGATTGCCAACAAGCGAAAACTTCGCGAGGGCGACAAAATGGCCGGCCGCCACGGAAACAAAGGTGTCGTTTCGCGCATTCTTCCTGAAGAGGACATGCCGTATTTGGAAGACGGAACTCCGCTCGACGTTTGTCTCAATCCGCTTGGCGTTCCTTCGAGAATGAACATCGGACAGATTATGGAATCGGAATTGGGAATTGCCGGAAAATATTTGGGACAATTCTTCGAGTCGCCGGTTTTCCAGTCGCCGAGTCAGGAACAGATTGCCAAAAAGCTTGAGGAAGCGGGACTTTCCAAAGACTGCAAGCAGATTGTCCGCGACGGTCGCACTGGCGAACCGTTCGTCAATCCGATTTTCGTCGGCGTCATTTACTATATGAAACTCCATCACTTGGTCGACGACAAAATGCACGCGCGTTCTACCGGACCTTATTCGTTGGTTACACAGCAGCCGCTCGGCGGAAAAGCGCAGTTCGGCGGTCAGCGTCTCGGCGAAATGGAAGTGTGGGCTTTGGAAGCATACGGCGCGGCGAACACATTGCAGGAAATGATGACAATCAAATCCGACGACATGAACGGCCGTTCCAAAGTGTACGAAGCGATTGTAAAAGGCGAGCCTTCCACTCCGGCGGGCGTTCCCGAATCGTTCAACGTTTTGGTGCAGGAATTGCGCGGCTTGGCTTTGGATTTCACGATTTCCGACGCGAAAGGAAAGCAAATCGCGCTTACCGAACGCGACCAAGAATTGATTGACAAGGCGGCTTCTGGATTTGACAAAGAGGAGTGATAAAAGTGGCGCACAAATAGTGCGCACTTTTATCATGGCAATCGCGATTTTGCGAAATCGCTTTTGACTTTTTATTTGGAGGAAAATATCAATGCGTGATATTCAAGATTTTGACAGCGTGAAAATAAAGCTCGCCTCGCCGGATACAATCCGCGCGTGGTCTTATGGCGAAGTCAAAAAGCCTGAAACAATAAATTACCGCACGTTGCGTCCTGAGCGCGACGGACTTTTTTGCGAGCGTATTTTCGGCACGACAAAAGAATGGGAATGTTATTGCGGCAAATTCAAGTCGATTCGCTACAAGGGCGTAATCTGCGATCGTTGCGGCGTGGAGGTCACTCATTTCAAAGTGCGCCGCGAACGCACTGGCCACATCGAATTGGCCGCGCCTGTGAGCCATATATGGTATTACAGGAGCGTTCCGAGTCGAATGGGACTTTTGCTTGACTTGCAAGTGGCGGCTTTGCGAAATGTCTTGTATTATGAAAAATACATTGTCATCGATCCGGGCGACACCGACCTCAAAAAGATGGATCTTCTCACGGAGGACGAATACCGCGAGGCGCAGGAACGTTACGGCGGCGCGTTTACGGCGGGCATGGGCGCGGAAGCGATAAAGACGCTTTTGGACGGCTTGGATTTGGACGCGCTCGCTTCAGAACTTCGCGCGAAAATGATTGAAAAGGGCGCGAAAAGCGACAAGCGGCTTTTGAAGCGAATTGAAATCGTGGAGAATTTCCGCTCGTCCGGCAACAAGGCTTCGTGGATGATTTTGGATGTCATTCCCGTGATGCCGCCGGAATTGCGTCCGATGGTTCAGCTTGACGGCGGCCGCTTCGCCACTTCCGACTTGAACGATTTGTATCGCCGCGTGATAAATCGCAACAACCGCCTCAAAAGGCTTTTGCAGCTTTCCGCTCCTGACATCATCATCCGCAACGAAAAGCGAATGTTGCAGGAAGCCGTGGATTCTTTGTTTGACAATTCCAAGCGCAAGCGAATTGTAAAAGGCGCGTCGAACCGTCCGCTGAAATCCATCAGCGACATGATAAAAGGAAAGCAGGGACGTTTCCGCCAAAATCTTTTGGGAAAGCGCGTCGACTATTCGGGACGTTCGGTCATCGTCGTCGGTCCTGAATTGAAACTTTGGCAATGCGGACTTCCTACGAAAATGGCTCTCGAACTTTTCAAGCCGTTTTTGATGAAGCGGCTCATCGACAAAGGCGCGGTCCTCAACTTGAAAAAGGCAAAGCAATATGTCGAACAGGAAGACCCGATAGTGTTCAGCATCCTCGATGAAGTCGTGAGCGAGCATCCTGTCATGCTGAACCGCGCGCCGACTTTGCACCGTTTGGGAATTCAGGCGTTCGAGCCGGTTTTGGTGGAAGGCAAGGCGATTAAGTTGCATCCGCTCGCTTGCAAGGCGTTCAACGCGGACTTTGACGGCGACCAGATGGCGATTCACGTTCCGCTCACGCAGGCGGCGCAGATGGAATGCTGGACGCTGATGCTTTCGGCACGAAACTTGCTCGACCCCGCGAACGGAAACACAATCGTCTATCCTTCGCAGGACATGGTTTTGGGAATCTACTATATGACTTCGGTCAAGCCGAACGCGCGCGGAACTGGAAAGCGTTTTTCTTCCGCAGACGAAGTGCGAATGGCGGCCGAATGCGGCAACATCGAATGGCAGGCGAGCATAAAAGTGCCCGCTCCGAAAGATTCTTTCAATGACGGCGAATTCAAAAAAGGCGACCTCATATCCACGACTGCGGGAACGCTGGCTTTCAACGACGCGATGCCCGAGGAAGTGAATTATGTCAACGCGCAATATGGCGACAAGCAGCTTCGCGCGATGATTGAAAAAGTCTACCACGAAAAAGGTCCATGGCTCACGATAAAAATGCTTGACGCAATCAAGGCAGTCGGCTATAAGAATGCCACGTTCTATGGCGCGACTCTTTCTATGGACGACATTTTGATTCCGCCCGAAAAGAAAGAAATGGTCGAAAGTGCCAACAAGCAGGTGGAAGACATAGTTCGCCTTTATTCCGAAGGTCAGCTTACGGAAGACGAACGCTATAACCGCGTAACTGACATTTGGCAGCGCACGAACGAAAATCTCACCAAAAAGATGATGGAGAATCTTGAAAAGGACAAAGACGGATTCAACACAATCTATATGATGGCAAAATCCGGCGCGCGCGGCTCTCCGAAACAGATTTCGCAGTTGGCGGCGATGCGCGGTTTGATGTCGAAGCCGAACGGCGACATCATCGAACTTCCCGTCCGCTCGAATTTCTATGAAGGACTTTCGGTCATCGAATTCTTCATTTCCACGAACGGCGCGCGCAAAGGTCTTTCCGACACCGCGCTCAAGACTGCCGACGCTGGTTATATGACGCGCCGACTTGTGGATGTCGCGCAGGATGTCGTAATCAATGAAGACGACTGCGGCACGATAAACGGAATCGACTACACTGCCATAAAGGATGGCGATGAAATCATAGAGCATTTGGCGGACAGAATTGCCGGACACTTTACGATTGAGCGCGTCGTTCACCCGATTACGGGCGAAGTGCTTTGCGACGTGAACCAATATGTCGACGATGTGCTCGCCAAGAAAATCGAAGAGGCTGGCGTGGAAAAAGTCAAGCTTCGAACGGTGCTTACTTGCGAGGCCAAGCACGGCGTTTGCGTAAAATGCTATGGCAAAAACCTTGCCCGCAACAAAATCGTCGAAATCGGCGAAGCGGTCGGAATCATCGCCGCGCAGTCCATCGGACAGCCGGGAACTCAGCTTACGTTGCGCACTTTCCACTCGGGAGGCGCCGCTTCGAAAGTGACGCAGGACAACAATATCGTTCTCAAATTCCCTGCAATCATCGGAGAAATTACGGGTTCGCGCGTTCCCAAAAATGGGCACGACCTTTTCACTCGTAAGGGAAAGATGGTTGTCACTCGCATAATTGACAGGGCGGAGACTGAAAAATACGGAAAACTTCATGTCAAAGACGGCAACCGTGTTCTCAAGGGCACTGTGCTTGCCGGCAGCAAGGACAATGAATTCGTCGCGTCGGAAAACGGCTATATTGTCATAAAGGACAAAGTTCTTTATTTGTGCGGCAGCGATCAGACGATTGAGATTGCGAACGGCTCTGAAATCTTCGTGAAAAAGGGCGCGGTTCTCGAGGCGAATGCCGTCATCGGCGAACTCGACGCGTATACAGAGCCGATTTTGGCGGAATATACTGGATATGTTCACTTCGAAGACATCCAAAGCGGCGTTACTTTGGAAGAAGAAATCGACCAGACTACGTCGAATGTCGTTCGAAGAATCAGTTCGCTTCACTTGGACATAAAGAATCCGCGCGTGTATATCACGGACGAAGACGGAAACGAATTGGGAAGCTATTTCTTGCCGGCGGGCGCGCGACTTTTGGTCGACGACAAGCAGCCGATTACGGCGGGCGACAAGATTGCCGAAATGCCGAAAGAAGCCGCGAAATCTGACGACATCACCGGCGGTTTGCCGCGTGTCTCGGAATTGTTCGAAGCCCGCAAGCCTTCTTCGCCGAGCGTGCTTTCTCGAATTTCAGGAACTGTCAAATTCAAGGAAATCAAAAAAGCCAAGCGCATGATTACGGTCGAAGACAAGTACGGACGCGTGTTCGAGCATCTTGTTCCGATTTCCAAGCGAATGTTGGTGCGCGACGGCGACCAAGTCGAGGCGGGCGAGCCGCTTTGCGACGGACAGCCAAGCCCGCACGATGTCCTTGAAATTTTGGGCGAAAACGCGCTCCAGAATTATTTGATGGACGAAATCCAGCAAGTTTACCGCGCGCAGGGCGTAAGCATCAACGACAAGCACATCGGAATTATCGTGCGCCAAATGTTGCGCAAAGTGGAAATCGTTTCCGTCGGCGACACTCGGTTTATCTTTGGACAGCAAGTGGACAAATATCGCTTCCACGAAGAAAATGCCCGCGTGATTGCGGACGGCGGACAGCCGGCGATTGGCCGCCCGATGTTCCAGGGAATTACGAAGGCCGCTTTGAACGTGGACTCGTTCCTTTCTGCCGCATCGTTCCAGGAGACCACGCGCGTTCTCACCAACGCCGCCATCGGCGGAAGCGTCGACGCTTTGCATGGAATCAAGGAAAATGTTTCTATTGGACACATGATTCCGGCTGGAACTGGCATCAAAAATTACCGTGGCGTGAAAGTCTACGATGACAGCGACGTGGATTTGGACATCCAGATGAACGACATTTTGGAACGTCGCCGCATCGAAAAGGAGCTTGAGGCAAAAGAGCTGGAAGAGCGCGAACGCGAAGCCGCCGCCCTCGAAATCAGCGAGGAACAGGATTAAATTTTCGCTTTTAGTCAGGAATTCTCTTGACTAAAATGCGGAAAATTCGTTAAACTATAATGCGCTCTTTGCAAAGTGTAAATTGCGCTGGGTTTTGAAATCCGCCGAGGTGCTGCTCGGCAAAAAATAGGAGTTTTGAAGGAATGCCTACAATAAATCAATTGATTAGACAGAGGCGTAAGTCGGCAACGAAAAAGACCAAGTCCCCCGCGCTTGAGTCTTGCCCGCAGAAACGTGGCGTTTGTACGCGCGTTATGACTGTTACGCCCAAAAAGCCGAACTCGGCGATGCGAAAGGTTGCCCGTGTTCGTTTGAGCAATGGAATCGAAGTTACCGCATATATTCCGGGAATCGGACATAACTTGCAGGAACACTCGGTCGTTTTAGTTCGCGGAGGTCGTGTAAAAGATCTCCCTGGTGTGCGCTATCACATCATCCGCGGAACGAAAGATGCGCTCGGCGTAGAAGACCGAAAGCGCGGTCGTTCGAAATACGGCGCGAAAAAGCCAAAGGCATAATGGAGGATTAAGATGGGAAGACACAAGAAATCAGTCAATCGCCCGATTGTGCCGGACGCGAAATATAACAGCAAGACGGTCTCGAAATTCGTCACTCGAATGATGCTTGACGGCAAGAAAAGCATTTGCACGACAATCATCTACGACGCGATGGATCGCCTGAAGAAAAAGACGGAAAAAGATCCGCTCGAAGTTTTCTTGAAGGCGTTGGACAATGTGAAGCCGCAGGTGGAAGTAAAATCCCGCCGCGTCGGTGGTGCGACATACCAAGTTCCGGTGGAAATCCGCGATTCCCGCAAGGAAGCGTTGGCGATGCGCTGGATTATCGATGCCGCCCGCAAGCGCAACGGACACGGAATGGCCGACACGCTCAGCGCGGAATTGATGGACGCGTACAACAATACTGGCACCGCGTACAAGAAAAAGGAAGACACTCACAAGATGGCCGAGGCGAACAAAGCTTTCGCCCACTATCGCTGGTAGTTTTCATTTGACAAAAAACCGCCGAAAGGCGGTTTTTTGCTTTAAATAAATCTGTGCGCATATTAGACATGCTTGTAGAATTGAAATTTCAAAATATGTCCATTAAAATCAAAAATTCTAATTGGTCACCGATTTTAAAAATTACGGAAATTTCGGTTTTTATGCCATATTTTCGGACAAATTCTTTATAGGCGGATTTTCATATTTATATATCAGCACGAAAACCTTTGTGAGCCAAGAATTTATTTTAGTCACGCCGCTTCCACATGGGAAGGGAATTGACAAAAAATCTTTTTTTCGCTAGAATATTTTCAACGGAAGACAAAGATGTCGGAATGTGCCGCGCTGTGTCTTCCGTTTTTTATGGAAGCAAAAAGTCGGTGGCGAAATGATATGAAAAAGTTGCGCATTTATCTGACGACCTTTCTTTCAAAAAACTCGCGACAACTTTTTATAGGAGAATTATAATGAAAATTAGAATGCTTAATCCCATAGCGGAACTTGATGGCGATGAGATGACGCGCGTCTTGTGGAAAGTCATCAAGGAAAAATTGCTCGAGCCGTTCGTGGAACTCAACGTCGAATATTTCGACCTCGGGCTGAAAAGCCGCGATGACACTGACGACCAAATTACGCGCGACGCGGCGGCGGCAATCAAGCGTCTGGGCGTGGGCGTAAAGTGCGCCACGATTACAAGCAACGCCGCCCGGATGGAAGAATACAAGCTCAAGCGTCTCACCCCTTCCCCGAACGGAATTCTTCGCGGCGAATTGGACGGCACTGTTTTCCGCGCGCCGATTTTCGTCAAGAATATTCAGTGCAACGTTTCCTCGTGGAAAAAGCCGATTGTCCTCGGCCGACATGCTTACGGCGATGTTTACAAAAATTGCGAAATAAAGACTCCGTGCGCGGGCAAAGCCGAACTCGTTTTCACGGGCGAGGACGGAAAGGAAATCCGAAAGACCATCCAAGAGATGAAAGGACCGGGAATAATTCAGGGCATCCACAATTTGGACGATTCGATTCGCAGTTTCGCGCGATGTTGTTTCAATTATGCGCTTGACCAAAAAATCGATGTTTGGTTTGGAGCGAAAGACACGATTTCAAAAACCTATGACGGAAATTTCAAGGCGATTTTCTCCGAAGTTTTTGAAAGCGAATTCCGCAAAAAATTCGAAGACGCGGGAATTGAATATTTCTACACGTTGATTGATGACGCGGTCGCGCGCGTGATGAAAAGCGAAGGCGGAATTTTGTGGGCGTGCAAGAATTATGACGGCGACGTGATGAGCGACATGATTGCAAGCGCGTGCGGAAGCCTTGCGATGATGACGAGCGTTCTCGTTTCTCCCAACGGCGAATTTGAATACGAGGCGAGCCACGGCACTGTCCAAAAGCATTACTACAAATATTTGAAAGGCGAAAAAACTTCGACAAATCCGGTCGCATTGATTTTCGCATGGACTGGCGCGTTTGCCAAACGAGCTGAACTTGACGGCACGGATGATTTGGCACAATTCGCTTCGCGCCTGGAAAAAGCGACGCTCGCCGTAATCGAAGAAGGCACTATGACCGGTGACCTCGCACGGCTCGCGAATCCCGCGGCAAAGCGCATCGTAAACAGCTGGGAGTTTATCGACGAAATAGTGGCACGTCTATAATGCGCGAGATTTGACTTGCATGGCAAGCAAATCTCGGTAGCGGCGAAAGTCGCGCAGAAGTTCATAGACGGAATTGCATTTCGTCTATGATACGCGAGTTTTTTGAAACATTATTTGTTATTTATTAGACAGGACTTACGATATAGCAAGTTTGTGAAATTGCAAAAAAGTTTTTCATTCAAAAAAAACTTTTTCCATTTTTCGAACCATTGGCGCGATTTTTTCTTTTTTCAAGCCGGAATAATTCACGACGAAACTTTTTTGCGCCAAAGAATTTTCCGAAAGCGCGTCGTAATGAAAATCACTTAAAAGCGCGATGTCGATTCCGCTCGCATTCAGTCGGTCGCGCAATTCCTTTCCAGACAATTTTGATTCAACTTGCAAAAGAAAATGCAGACCGGAATTTTCTTCCATGATTTTTGCAATCGAATGGATTTTGCTTTTTTGCAGCGCGGCGATAAAATCGTTTCGTAGACTTCGATAATAATTTTTCATCCTGTTCAAATGCTTTTCATAATGTCCGTCTCCGATGAAGCGAGCAAGCGCGAACTGCTCAAACGAAGGAACGGGACAGGAAAAAAATCCCATTCGTGCAAAAAATTCTTCAAGCAATTTTTTCGGCAAGACAAGATAGCTTATCCTAAAGGAGGGGGAAAGGGTTTTTGAAAAAGTGTTGATGTAGATGACGCGAGAATTTTTGTCGGATGAAAAAAGCGGTTCAATCGGCATCCCGTCAAATCGAAATTCGCTGTCATAGTCGTCTTCAATTATGAACCGCCCATCCTGTGCCGCCGCCCATTCCAAAATCTGCGTGCGGCGTTTGTATGGCATGACGATTCCCGTCGGAAAATGATGCTGCGGCGAAACATGAACAATTTGCGCGCGGGATTTTTTTAATTCTTCCACGCTGATTCCGTTTTCGTCAAGATTCACGGGAATACATTTCGCGCCGCAAAGTTTTGCGACAAAATCCAATTGCTTGTAGCCGGGATTTTCCACGGCATATTTTTTTTTCGTTCCCAAAAATTGAAGCAAAATCATATAGATAAAATCCGTTCCTGCGCCTACGACGATTTGTTCCGCATCCACATCAATCATTCGAAATTGCCGCAAATGTGAAGAAATCGCTTTTCTCAATTCGAGCGCGCCACCCAAAGGAACGCGCGACAAAAGCCGTTCGTCACCAGAATTCAAAACCTGCCGCATGATTTTCGCCCAAAGCGCGAACGGAAATTTTTCAAAGCTTGTGGAATTGCTTTTCAAATCTGCGAAATATTTTTTCGACTTTTTTTCTCGCGCTTCTTTTTTCTGCGGAAGAAAAGTGCGCGGAATTTTTTGAGACGGAAAATCTTGGGAAGAAATTTCTTCTACAAAGAATCCTTTTTTTTCAATGGAATAAATATACCCTTCGCTTATTAGTCGCGCATACGCGTTTTGTACGGTAATCACGCTCACCCGCAGATGCTCGGCGAGCGCGCGCCTGGATGGAAGCCGTTTTTTTGCGGCGAGTTTTCCATTTACGATTTGTTTTTTTATCGAACGGTAAAGATATTCGCATAAAGTCAAATCTTTGCGTTTGTTAAAGTCAATCGTAATCATTTTATTGCCACCGCACATTTTTTTAATTTTGAAAAACAATTTTTCATTTAAAAACTGGCATTATAAATTTTTGTAAATTTTGGATATATCAATAATACCAGAAATTTTGTATCATTTCAACATAATTTTATTTTAAAGCGAGGAAAAATTATGGATCAACGTTTGCTTACCATTCAAGACATTTCATGCGTGGGACAATGCTCCCTCACGGTCGCGCTGCCAATCACGAGTGCGTGTGGAATTGAAACCGCGATTCTTCCGAGTTCTGTGCTTTCTAACCATACCGGCAAAGGATTCAGCGCATGGACTTTTCGAGACCTTACGGATGAGATGCCAAAAATTTTGGAACAATGGTTGAAAGAAAAAATCGACTTCAGCGCGTTCTATACTGGCTATGTTTCAAAAGCGCAGATTCCGCACATTTTGGAAATCTTCAAGAAATCGGCTCGAGCAGGCGCACTCAAAATTGTCGATCCTGTGATAGGGGACAATGGCAAACTTTATGCTGGCTTTGATTCGGACTTTCCAAAAGAGATGGCGCGCCTTGTAAAAGAGGCTGACTACATTTTGCCGAATCTCACCGAAGCGACGCTGCTTTTAGGCGAGCCATTTGTCGAAAGTGGCTACGATAAAAATTACATTGAGCGAATCGTCCGCGAATTGCATAAAATGGGAGCGAAAAACGTCGTGCTTACTGGTGTGGGTTTTGAAGCAGAAAAACTCGGCGTAGCAGTTTTTGACGGAAGCAAAACCGAATATTATTTTACCGAGCGCCTCGATCCTTCAATGCACGGCACCGGCGATGTTTACGCGGCGGCGTTCACTGGCTCGCTTCTTCGCGGAAAGACGGCTTTGCAGGCGGCGGCAATCGCGGCGGATTTCGTCGTTGAATCTATGCGTCAGACGCTTCCCGATGCGGATCATTTTTACGGAGTAAAATTCGAAAGGGCGATTCCTTTTTTGGTTGAGAGATTAAAATAAAAATTCGTTTATTCGCTGTCGTTTCCGCTTGAAACTTCGCGCAATGCATTTCATTGCGACATGACTTTTCAACGTTTCAACTTGTCGTCGAAAATGTCGGCGACAAGTTGAACTTTGAGTAAATGAATCGCGAGTTTGGTAAGAAAAAAATCGTTAAGCGTAGCAACGCAATACGTCGCTACACGCCGGTTACTTTATGACGATTCGGCAAAGTTCGAAGGCATTAAAAGAAATAACCTTTTTTAACAGATAGTCCAATCCGTGTTCCCAGCGAAATGCTGACTCGCATAAGCCAAGCATTTCCAGAGCGTATCATGCGCACATTTTCCGCAACTTTCGTGCGCGTGAAATTTTTCATAAAATTCCCAAAAATTCTCTAAACAAAATTTTCTAAAAACCGAAAATCAAAGAGATGCATTACCTTTTTCTTGGAGGCAAGGATGTATAATCAGGCTTACAACGCTTACAAAAAAGCCAGCGTGAAAACGGCAAGCCCCGCGGAACTTGTCGTGCTTTTATACGAAGGCGCGGTCAAAAAACTCGCGTCGGCTTCGTCGAGGTTTACCGCCGACGGCAAAATCCCGGTCGCGCAAATCGAATCGTTCAGCGCGGACATTCTGCGCGCGCAGGAAATCATCACGGAATTGCAGGTTTCGCTGGACATGGAAAAAGGCGGGCAGATAGCGCAAAACCTAATGTCTTTATATGTATACTTTAACGACCAGCTGCGTAGCGCGAACATTTCCAGAAGTAAGGAAAAAATCGACTTCGTGCATAACATGATGAGCGAACTTTCCGCGACATGGAAAAAAGCCGCCGAAAATACTGTCACGATGCCTTCGATGCAAAGGCAACATACTTTGAACATTCAAAGTTAAATTTTAAAGACGTTGAAAATCAGCGTGAGGAAGTATGATGACATCCGCTAAAATAGCGCGGCTGTCATCAACTACAAGTTTGCGTTGCACACTTGTTATATACTTGTCTGCACCGCAACAAGTTGCTTACGCAGACACTAAAAAGTCAAGAGCGAAAGCCACACTTTCGCTCTTGACTTTTGATTAAGGAGAAAACGAGATGGAAAACATTTCCGCACAAGAATTTGAAGAGCGAGTGGCATTGCTGAAAAAATTCCGAAGCCTTTTGCAGCAGCAGCGCGAAAAATTCCGCGAGTATCTGGCAGTTTTGGAAAAACAAGAAAATTCGATTGAAACGGAAAATCCCGAAGCGATTTTGGCGCACACTGAACTCGAACAGCAAGTCGTCTCGAATATCATGAGCCTGCAAAAAGTCATCGTTCCAATGACAAAACTATATGCTTCCCGCAACGCGTTCTCAAAACCGGAGCAGTCCATCACGGACTTGCAAAATGATTTGGCGGACTTGCAGGACAAAGTTTTGTCGCAAAACGCGAGAAACCGCGATTTGCTCCGCGTGCACATTTCGCAGATTCGCACGAAAATCGACTCTTTGCGCAATCCTTACAAAAACGCGCGTTCGGTTTATGCGGACAAAAATTCCACAGGAAATCTTGTCGCCCTCGAAGCATAAATATTTTTCGCGTTTAGATTCGGCACGGACTTCCAGTTCTCGCGGCGGCAATCCGCATCCTGCATTTTTTGCCAATGAAAATTTCTCCGATTGCCGACATCGTTGCGGCGACTATTTACAAAATCTAAATCTTTTGCTATAATTTGTTCGGAGGCAGAAAACATTATGGACTTGAAAAAATTCTATGACTCTGTTGGCGGAAGTTACGAGGAAATCAAAAACCGCTTGCCGACCGACAAATTGATTGAAAAATTTGTTTTGATGCTCCCAAAAGATCCGTGCTACAATAATCTTATGGAGGGCATGGCAAAAGAAGATTGGAAGGCCGCGTTCTCGGCGAGCCACACGCTGAAAGGCGTTTCGGCGAATCTCGCGCTGAAAAATCTTTGCGCGGCGGCCAGCGCGTTGACGGAAGATTTGCGCAGTGGCACGCCCGCTCCGACCGCTCAGGAAAATTATCAAAAAGTTCAAAACGAATATGAAATTGTAATGACAGCTTTAAAAGCAGAGGGCGTATAAATGACTGAAAAGAATCTTTATCCCGAGGCTATACTCGACCTTTCACACCAAAAGGATACCGTTCTTATCATCGAAGACGATGAAATAAATCGCGGAATTTTGGGCGCGTTTTTGCAAGCCAAATTCGACATTTTGGAAGCCGAAAACGGCAAAGTGGGACTTGACATTCTGGACGCGAATTATGACAAAGTTTCAGTAATTCTGCTCGATCTTTTGATGCCGGTGATGGACGGATATGAATTCCTTCAAAAGATGGGCGGCGACAAACGGTTCAATTCGATTCCAGTGATAATACTCACTTCCAGCACCGCAGACCCCGACCAAATTCGCGCGCTCAAGCTCGGCGCGTCGGACTTCATTTCCAAGCCGTACAATCCGCACATCATCTCAAACCGAATCAAGGCGATGGTTCGACTGCGACGCTCGTTCAACATGCTTTCTGCGGCGGCAGTGGACAGGCTCACCGGCGTTTATTCAAGCCAATTCTTTTTTACTTACGCCGAACAGATTTTGAAAAGCCACCCGGATACCGAATATGATTTCATTTGCACGAACATCGAATCGTTCAAAGTCGTGAACACGCGCCACGGAAGGAAAATCGGCGACAGGCTTTTGCAGGAAATTTCCGGAATGTTCCAAAACATTTTGCAGGAGCACGAAATTTGCGGCAGGATGAACGCCGACCGATTTGCGATTCTGCTGAAACATCGCGAGCGCGACGTTTACACGAACATCGAAAATGAAATTCTGAAGAAACTCAAAAACAGCGCGACAAATTCTCTCGTCATAAAATTCGGAATTTACGAAAACGTGAAGCACGAAGAATCCACTTCATTGATGTATGACAACGCCATGCTCGCGCTCAATTCCATCACGAAACGATACGATGAAACGATTTGCTATTTCGACACGGATTTGCAAAAAAAAGCGCAGGACGAGCAGAACATCATCGACAACATGGAAGAGGCGTTGGCGACAAACGAATTCGTGGTTTTCTACCAGCCGAAGCACGGCATAAAGGAAAACAAGGCGATGGGCGCGGAAGCTCTCGTCCGCTGGAACAGCAAAAAATTCGGCTTTATGAGTCCGGGGCTTTTCATTCCGCTTTTCGAGCAAAACGGCTTCATCGCGAAACTCGACTATTACATTTGGGAAAGCGTCTGCAAAATGCTGCGCGAAAGGCTCGACGCGGGCGCGCGGGTTGTGCCGGTTTCGGTGAACATTTCTCGAAGCGATTTCGACACGGCGGACTTGGATCAAAAAATCATCGCGCTTGCCGACAAATACAAAGTGCCGCACGATTTGCTTCACCTTGAACTCACGGAGTCCGCGTACAACGACAATCCAGAGCAAATCCGAAAAATCGTCGAGTCGCTTCATTCGGCGGGATTCGTAATCGAGCTGGACGATTTCGGAACTGGATATTCTTCGTTGAGCGTTTTGACGAAAATGTCGTTCGACATTCTCAAACTCGATATGAGCCTAATCAGGGAAATCAAAAATCCGACAGGCCGCAACATTCTTTCGTGCATAGTCGACATGGCGCACAGGCTGAATATGAAAACTGTCGCGGAAGGCTGCGAGGACAAAGAGACGGCGGACATTCTCGGCGAACTCGGCTGCACTTTCATTCAAGGATATTTTTATTCAAAGCCGCTTCCGCCAAACGAATTCTTTGAATACATCGAACTTCATGGGTAGATGAAAATGGTTTTAAAACTGATTGTTACAATTTTGATAATCGTGCTCGTGGCGTTTTTTACGGGATTCAATTTGGAAAACGTCTGCAACATTTGGCTTTTCGGAAAGACTTTTTCGAATGTGCCGGTTTTCATAACCGCGCTCATTTCGTTTGCCGCGGGAATTCTCGTGACGCTTCTGGCGGTTTTTTTCGCGCCGAAAAAAAAGCTCACTTCCGAACAGGCGCGCGCCGAAGCCGAACGCCTCGAGCAAAAAGAAAGAAAGCGTTTTGAACGCCAGCAAAAAATGCAAAGGAAAATCGAGCAAGCGAAAACGAAGGCGGCGAAATCCGGCGAAAAAGAAATCGGAAAAAATCCTTCGATTCTAAACGAACAAAATTCCGCTTCAAAAAATTCTTCTTCAAACGAAAATTCACTTTCGGAGAAAAAATGAGACGAAGAAATTTTTTTTGCATTTTATTCGCCTTCATATTAGGCGCGGATTTTTTGTTCGCACAAAATTCAGCAAAAGAAATTTCTGAAAAAGCCCTGGAATTCGAAAGCGCGGGCGAATCAATCGTCTATTTGAACAAGGCGATTGGACAAATAAAATCGGCGGCGGAAAAGCGCGCGCTTTTGGCGTTTTTGGGTTCGCTTCAAGAACAAATTTCCGCGTACAAAGACGCGTCGAATTCTTACGCGCAGGCGGCGGGAATCGCGGCGGGCGACGCGCAAGGCATGCCAAAAAAATCAAATCCGCAGCTCGTGCTTGATGCCGTGCGTTGCGCGCTTTGTTCGGGCGATAGCGCGACTGCCGAAAAATATTTGAATTCCGCCGTGCGAAATTCGCAGGAAGAAAAAATTCAGGCGACGATAAAACTTTACGAAGTATGGAGCGCGCTTTGCAAACTCGAATCCACGGCGCAGCTCGAAGAGTCCGTGACGATTCTGAAAACTTATGCCGCGCTTGCTTCAATGAAAATCGTAAAGCCGCAAATTTTGCTCACGCTTTGGTACATCACGGGTGAAGCAAGTTACGGAAATTCGCTCAAAAAAGAATTCCCGAAATCTCCGGAGGCAGAAATAGTGAGCGGAAAAGTTCAAATGATGCCCGCGCCGTTTTGGTATTTCATGCCGAAAAAAGGAGAGGCGCTCGCGCTTTCCGCAGAGGCGGCAGCAGAGTCGCAAAAAATTTCCGCCGAAAAATCCTCGAGCGAAAACAGCGGCGAAAAGGCGACAAAGCAACAGCTCGGACTTTTCCGCAACAGGGACAACGCCGCATCCCTTTGTACCACGCTCAAGTCGAAAGGATTTTCGCCTTACATCATGGAAGAAACTCGCGCGAGCGGCACGACATATTACATCGTCGTGGTGGACGAAAACGCGGCGGGAAATATCGCTCAGCAATTGCGGAGCGCGGGCTTTGAATGCTATCCTGTGTTTTGACGAAGGCAACTTTCAGTATCATCGTGAAATGATTTCCAAAAACTCCTGCGGCGTTAGGACGGGAACAGTAGATTTTTTAAAATGCTTGTCGTCGCGAGTGATGATGTATTCAGCATGGACAAACTCTGCCACTTGCGATTGCGAACTGTCCTCAAAGTCCGAAAAATCATCGTTTTCTATCGCGGACAAAATCAACTGTTTTGAAGTGTCGGCGACATCAATGATTTGTAGCAATTCACGAAAAATGCTCTTTGTAGTTTTTAGTGGAAGTTCCTTGCGCAAAATGTAAAAGCAGTTCGTCACGGAAACCGAGGCGATGTACGCGGAGTTTTCGTATTTCGCACACGCCGCGAGCACTTTTTCCGCGTCAGAAAAAAACGCGCCTCGGCGGTTTATGAAATCAAGCAGAATGTTCGTATCAAGAAAAAGTACCATATTTTTCCCGCATTACCTCTGCCCGCGCCTTGTCCGCATCAAAGTTTTCGCTCAACGAAAAATCCATTTCGCGCAATCGTTTGAATGCAGAAAGTTTTTTGTTTTCAATTGCCTGAACATCGTCTTGCAAAAACGTGACAATAACACGTCCCGAAAGCGCGGCGGGCTTTTCGTCAAAAATTACCACGTTTCCATCGTAATAACCTTGTGTCGCCGTTAGCACAGTTTCCTCCTAAATTTGATTCGTGTAGAGGGATTCATGCCCCGACACCCGCGTCGAGGCATGTTGATTGTATCACGAAAAGCAACTTTTCGCAAGATAAATTCGATAATGCGAAACTCTAAATGCGGAGCGCGGGATTTGAATGCTATCCTGTATTTTGATAGCTTTTGAAAGCAGAACGACCAAGCGGTAAAAATGGCAATTAACGTTGCCGTAATATTTCCCTGCTCACACTGCAACGGCTAGTGAGTTTCGCTTGCTCATAGGTAAATACCGAAATTAAGAGATGGCAAAGCCAAACAAGATTCTTGATCCAAGTCTGCGCGAAGTGTCGTAAGAGTATTAAGGCTTATCTGTTCTGTTTGTTCTTTATTCAGAATAAACAATTCCGCGTTAGAAAAATCTGCATTTGAAGCATCAGTCATTACGAGATACACTTTTGAATAATCAAAGTCGCCTGAAAAATAAGTGTGTATGTTGGAATTTGCAACAATTTCATATACAGTGGGGGTTGCTGGGCTGTAGTTAGAAATGCTGTTGGTTTCTGCATTTTTGAGAATTAGCTCTTTCATGCCATTTTTCTCAATGCTGATTGTGCCTTCTGCCATAGCGACGAGGGCTTTTTTTGTGTATTCTGTCGCGCCGTTCACGCGTGTCTGTATGTTTTCGATGGATTCGGATGTTCCGACAAGCGCGGTGATTTCCAAAAAGATGTCCGCGGACGAAATGATTGTTTCTTGTGTGAGCATGACCGATGACTCGGATTCCGCCGCGTAAGTGCTGTATGTCTCTTCTGTAAGGATTTTTTTCAGTATGTCGGATTCGCTTTTATATGAAGCGGATGGTTCATCAGGATTTGGTTCGTCAGGTTTCGGATTTGGGGTTTCAGGTTTCTCTGGTTCTGTCGGCTCGTTTCCGTCGCCTTCACTCTCGCCGGGATTTTCTGGAATATCGGGATAATCGTAGCCGCCGTCTACGCTATCGTATTCTGTACCCCCCCCCATTTCCGGAACACGCCGAAAACGGCAGGACAAACACTGCCGCAAAAAGCGCGGCGCACACTGCAAAAAGTGCTTTTTTCATAGTCTTTTCTCCTTATGAAATAAAAAATTGATATTTTATGTTATCATCTTTACGGCAGTCTTGTCAAGCGAGTTGCGAAATAAATATGAATTTTTTCTGCCGATGTTTTGTGAAACAAACCAATCTGTTTGCAAAACGCATTGCGAGACGGAAAATTTTTTTATTGTTGCAGTGAGTTCGCTTTCATACAGAATGGGATTTGATATTGAAGTTATAATACATCGTTGAGTGCTTCTTGCGCATCAGAATAATTTTGGAATTGATACTCAATCCAAATATAGCATTCAGAAGTTGAATATTTATTTGAAATATTGATTCCTAATCCTATTCCGAAAAGCCCATCGAAATCATTGCAATTTTCTTTCGTTATGCTCCAATCTGCTTGGTATGTTCGTGCGCCATCTTTTAATGCCTTCATCCAATATTTTTCATCTTTCCAATAATAATCAGATTTTATGGTATCGGTCAGGTTGAACTTGCCGTACTTTTTTTCAAGGACTGCAAGCAGATTGTTGAACTGCCGTTTTGCCTCCGTTCCATAGTCAGATGTCGAAATGTCGCGCGACACGCCTTTTACATAATAGAGACCGACAGAGTCGCTTATCCAAACAACGTATGTTTCAAACAATGGATGCGCTTTTTTCGGTTTCGCATAATACCGATTGTCGGCAATATGTTCCAGTTCGCTGCCACCGCACGCTTCTTTTACTTCTTCATAAGTCATGCCGATGTCAAACCCGAATGGACCTTTACCTTTTCCGGATTTATTCATTGCGGGATAATTTTTCACTTTCTTTATCAGTTCAATTTCATAGCAAGAGGAAATGTCAATTTCATCATTTTCATCGGTAGTGAAGCAGTAATAAAAATTTGAATTTCTGTTGCAAAGCGTAAATGAATACATAGAACTAAGAATATGTTTGTCTTTAAGCATTTCAATTGACTCGTATCCGTCAGTGTGTTTGTCAAATTTGTGCTTGCGAACAAATGCAGAATAATTTTCGTTCCATTCTATCGGTTCAGTTTTGGATTCTTCTGAATAGTGTTCGAGACTGTAGTAAAAACAAAAAGATGTGCTTAAATAAAAAGTGCTGTCCAACTCATAGTTTCCGTCTTTGTCAAATTTTATAAATGTCCATTTTTCTGGCTTTTTTGAATCAGCATCATATATAAATCGTTCTATGGCATCTCCCGATTTTTTGTCGTACACGGTTTTGTTTTTTATAGAACCGTCATTGTTATAGTCTTGTTTTTGTATACGTTTTTCGGTCGTAGAATCATATTCAATTACACAAGAAAGATTGTCGTTTGCCTCAAAACGCGATTCTTTAATTTTGTTTCCTGTTTTTTTGTCGTATACAAACAGTATGTATCCATCAGGAGAATTGTCTGCTTTGTAATATGATGTCTTTGAAAGTTTTCCTTTTTCGTAATCGTATATTTCATAAGAAACAACTTGTCCATCAGAATAATATGAAATTTTCTTTAAAAGCCCTGTTTTTTCATCGTATTCCGAAACATCCTCGCCAAACCAATATGATTTTCTTATAAGCAGGAAACCCGTCTCCTTGCTGTATTCACAATGATTTTTTAAATTGCCTTCAGAATAAAAATCCAACAACAGTTTATCTTCATTTTCTGTGATTGTGCCGATGTATTCGTCTGCTTGATACAACTCATTGCCTCGTATATCAAAAAAGAATTCTTCATCATAATATATTTTTCCATCCTTTATTTGGCAAACAAATTGCGCATTTTCATATAATTTTATATTTGGAATTGCAAAGCATAAAGAAGTAAAAAGCAATACAAAATTGATAAAAAATAACTTTTTCATTTCATAACTCCTTTCAAAATAATTATATCACACTTTTCAGCAAAAGTCATCGAATACATCGCCGCCTGTCCATTCTTTGTCTTGCAAGATTATGAAATACTTGTCGGCACTTTTTTTTTCAAAGCATGTTTTATATAGCGTATGCAAGTATACGCCGTTTTCAAAAGTAATTGTAGAAACGCTCCATGGTTTTATTGCCTTTTCACCATCGCCGCTTTCACATTTTACGATAATCTTTTGTTTTTCTACATAAAACGCCGCTTCAAGCACTATTGTTGAATAATGTTTATTCAAATAATATGTATTTCCAGTTTTCAAATTTTCAAAGTACGCTTGAAGTGGATTTTCTGTAATTGTCTTTGGACAACATAAAAAGTATGATGGAATCATATTGCCCTTTACAACGGCATAAGGCGTAAGCGAAGGGCGTAGTTCTGAACTAATTTCTTTTATACGATTTCTATTTTCTATCGAATTCCAGTTCAAAAGTTTTTTTTCTTCTTTTGTGGAAAATTTCAAGTCAATATATTTTTGTAGGCATTTGTCGGCATCTTCTTGGGAAACGGAACGCATCCAAGAAAGATTTTGCGGAAGAAAAGCTTTGTATTGTTCAAAATTTGAAAGAATTTTTTCAATTTTGTTTTCGCCTGTTACAATTCTAAGTTGTGATTGTACCTGCGGTTGCAAAATATGGTATTCAAATTTTGTTACCCACGCAAGATTTTCAATTTTGTTGTCCTGTTTGTTATAATTTTTGTGGAACACGACATACTGCGAATTAGGTGGGTTTCCCAAAAATGCGGTTGCCACAATCTGTTGTACTTTTGCATTCCCGAATGAATAAAATCCCTTGTCGTCAACAGAAGTGCCGAATGTCCAAATGTCATCGTCCTTTCTCTTTCGCCCAGTTTCGCGCGAATGTCGGAGAACTGCGCCGTTGTCTCTTACGGAATATTGCTCGTCTTTATAAATACAAGTTGTTTCTTTTTTGAAGTTGTCAATGTCTGTGTTTGTCATGATTAATTTCCCTCCCTAGTACAATTTTTCAACTCATCAATTTTCATCAAATCGATTATACTTCCATCGCACTTCGGATAATTCTTGCAGACAATTTCATCAAAATCATATTCGCTGCGATATTGTGGTTTTATGCGGATTGATTTTACTTCTCGGAATTTATACCGCTCGCCACAATGCAAACATTCAACAGTTTCATCAAGGTCGTGATTAAATCCGTTTTTACGATGTTCTTCGATTGCCGCAAGTTTTTCAGATTCGTCCAACTCATCATATATGTCAGTTTTGTCGTAGCGTTCTTCATCGTCAAAATCTGCTGGCGGTGTGTTGCGCTTTTTTTCTAGATCTGTCCGATACGGTACAAAATCACTTCGGTGTTTGTCTGCGCTCAAGAAAACCTGTTTGAAAATGTCCAACTTTTCTTCTGCGGACAGCCGAATATTGTTGTCGTATTCGATGTCAAACAGATAACCTTTCCATTCTTCGATATTGATTTTATGCGCATTGTCAAACAGTAAGTGAGCGAGTTCCAATTCTAGTGCGGAGGCTTTTTCCAAATCATTCCATTTTGAAAATCCCGCAAGTTTTGCAACAATGTGCTGTGCGTTCATCAGCGTGAATTTAAAATTTTCCGCATCGTCATTTATTCCAAAATCAAGAAAAATTCCTATAATGTCAAAAAATTTTGGATTATAATTGTAAAAATTTTCTTTTTCGTCAAAGAATCGAGTTTTGAAATCCTTTAAAAGATTTTTTGCCTGAAGTTTAAAATAGTCGATGTGTTCCATTGATTTCTCCTAATGGTTCTGCAAGAGTTTTTTGTCTGTTGTTGACCCGTATCCTTTTGCGACAAAAACTCATGCATCAAGGATAAATCAATATAGTTTGGTATGATAAAATCTTTGCACGGGCGGCAAGCGTTACCAAGACGCTGATTTATTATAGCAGGCAAGAAGCGAGACTGTCAAGTGGATTCGTGAAAGAAATATCATTTTTTCTGCCGATGTTTTGTGCAAGAAAGTGTCACTTTGTTGCCACTGTTCATTGTTAACCATCAGTTCATAATTGCGATGCGTTAGGGATAGTAGCGGCAAGCCGTAGGCTTGTTCCAAACGAAGTGAGGAATGAAGAGAGCGAAGCGAACGAAACCGCGAATAGCCCGACCCTCGCGCAAGCGAGGGGAACGCCCTAATTAAAAAAATTCCCTTATTGAAACAAATGGTTCTTTGTGTTACAATGAAAATCATGAATACAGAAAATAAAAATTCCGCCGCTCATTGGGCCGACGTTATGGCGCAAAAAATCATCCGCGAAAAAGGCGACTTGGATTTGTACACGTGCGCTTCGGGCATCACGCCGAGCGGCACTGTGCATTTGGGAAATTTCCGCGAAATCATCACCGTGGATTTGGTGGCGCGCGCGCTTCGCGACCAAGGCAAAAACGTGCGCTTCATATATTCGTGGGACGACTATGACGTTTTCCGAAAAGTGCCGGCGAACATGCCGAACCTTGAAACGCTTGAGAAATATTTGCGCTACCCGATTACGCTCGTTCCCGACACGACTGGCCGCGACGAGAATTACGCTCGCCATCACGAAGTGGACATCGAACAACAATTGCCGCGAATCGGAATCCATCCGGAATTTTTGTACCAAGCCCAACGCTACCGCGCGAACCGCTACGCCGAGGGAATCAAGATTGCTCTGCAAAATCGCGAGACAATCAAAGAATGTTTGAACGAATATCGTGACGAACAGCACAAAATCAAGGCAGAAGAAAATTATTGGCCGGCTTCGATTTTCTGCGCGAAATGCAATCGCGACACTACGCAAATCACTGGCTACGACGGCGAGTATGGCGTTTCCTACAAATGCGAATGCGGCTGCGAGGAAAAAATCGACATCCGAAATTTCAGCGGAATAAAATTGGGCTGGCGAATCGACTGGCCGATGAGATGGAACGAAGAAAAGGTCGTGTTCGAGCCGGGCGGCAAAGACCACATTTCGCCGGGCGGAAGTTATGACACGGCAAAACTCGTGAGCAAGAAAATTTACGGATGGGACGCGCCCATCACGATGCGCTACGATTTCGTCAATTTGAAAGGCGTCCCCGGAAAAATGTCGTCGTCGAAAGGAAAGGTCATCGCATTGCCCGACGCGCTCGATGTTTACCAGGCGGAAGTCTTGCGCTATATTTTCGCGGGCACTCGTCCCAACACTGAATTCGCGATTTCGTTTGACTTGGACGTTCTCAAAGTTTACGAAGACTACGACAAGACCGAGCGGATTGTCTACGGAATCGACAAGGCGAAAAATGACGAGCAATTTGAAAAGGAAAAGCGCATTTATGTTTTGAGCCAAATCGACGGAAAAATTCCCGAAACGATGCCGTACCAAATCACGTTCCGAATGTTGACGACTTTGCTCCAGACTTATTCTGGCGACATCGACGCGGTTTTAAAATCGCTCGTCGACTTGAAGCCGGAACAGGAAGAGCGATTGCGCCGACGCGCCGAATGCGCTTGGTTTTGGATTACGCACAGCGCGCCGGATTGTGCGCCGGAATTTTGCTTTTCGCTTCGAAGCGACGGAAGCAAGGCCGAATTGAGCGGCGACGTTTTGAAGGCCGTCCGGCGTGTCCGCGACGAAGTGGTGCCGCGCCTTGAAACTTTTTCCACCGACAAAGAATGCCAGCAGGCAATGTACGACATCGCCACCGAATTGGGTTTGGAAGCGAAGGCCTTGTTCGCCGCGCTTTACGACGCGCTCATCGCGAAGGACCAAGGTCCGCGTCTCGGCGGATTCTTGCGGATAATCGGCAAAGAAAAATTGCTCGCGCTTTTGGGAGAATATTGAAAAGAATGATTGGATTTTTTTTGAAGAAAAATTTTTGCGACGGCTGGGACAACATTTTGTATTTGCTTGTCCCGAGCATTGTCGTCTCGCTTTTTTCCGCGCTGGCGTTTTTCACTTTGAGCACTCTTTTATCGCTGGAATCAAGTTTTTCGGTTGTCTTGACTTCCGCCGCGTTCATAATTTTGCTCGCGCTTGTGATGGTCTTGGTGATGGCATTTTCTGAAAACGCCGTGGAAATTGCGGATTTTTCCATGCCGAGCATCGCCTCATATTTCAGGCAGATTCCAAAAGTCTTGCCGGACGCGTTGCGCTACGGCGCGTTGATGGGCGCGCTTGTCGTGGTCGGCGTAATCGGGATTCCAGTCTACAATTCGATGGGCGGAATTTTGGGAAACGCGCTCGCGTTGCTTTTGCTTTCATTTGAAATCGTTTTCTTTCTTTCGCTGCAATGGTTCGTGCCTTTGCGCGCGCTGCTTCACGACAATTTTTCAAAATGCCTCAAAAAATGTTTTATCATTTTTTTTGACAACACGGCGTTTTCGATTTTCATGTTTTTCTACAATTTGTTTTTGGCGGCACTTTCTTTCGTGATTTTTACGGTTCTTCCCGGCAGCGCGGGAATAGTGCTCGCGCAGGTAAACGCGCTTCGCTTGCGGCTTTACAAATACGATTGGCTCGACGCGAATCCGCAATACAAAAACGCGAATTCCCGAAAGAATATTCCGTGGGACGCGCTTTTGGAAAACGACAGAAACATGCTCGGTCCGCGCCCGTTAAAATCGTTTTTTATGCCTTTCAAGCAAGAATAGAAAAAAAATCGCAAAATCGCGAAGCGATTTTGCTTTACGAGTTTTGGCTTTGCCAAAACTCGTAACATTGCATTCTACAATATTGGTTTCATAGCTGTCATATAGGCCCGCAACCTAGAACCCACCACTTCGATTGGATGGTTTCGGATTTCGGCATTTACGTTGACGAGTTCCGTGTTGTTCACCGCGCAATCTTTGAGAGAAAGTCCTTTTCCGATTACATCCGTGGAAACGCCCGCCATAAAATCTTTGAGGAGCGGAACGGCTGCATTGGCGAAAAGATAGCATCCGTATTCTGCGGTGTCGGAAATGACTTTGTTCATTTCATAGAGACGGCGGCGGTCGATGAGGTTCGCGATGAGCGGCACTTCGTGGAGAGATTCGTAGTACGCGCTCTCTTCTTTGATTCCGGCATCCACCATCGTCTCAAACGCCAATTCGCATCCCGCCTTTACCATCGCCACAAGCAAAATTCCTTTGTCAAAATATTCCTGTTCGGAAATTTCTTCTTTGGATTCTTCGGTCGTTTCAAACGCGAGTTTGCCTGTTTCTTCGCGCCAAGTCAAAAGGTCGTGGTCTTTTGCCGCCCAGTCTTTCATCATCGTGGAAGAAAATTTTCCGCTGATGATGTCATCCATGTGCTTTTGATAAAGAGGCGCGCAGATTTTTTTGATTTGCTTGGAAAGCGCATTCGCGCGGATTTTCGCAGGATTGGAAAGGCGATCCATCATGTTCGTGATTCCGCCCCATTTCAACGCTTCGGAAACCACGTTCCAGCCGTGCATCAAAAATTTCGTCGCATATTCGGGCGCGATTCCTTCGTCCACCATTTTTTGGAAACACAAAATCGTTCCTGTCTGGAGCATTCCGCAAAGAATTGTCTGCTCGCCCATAAGGTCGCTTTTCACTTCCGCCACGAACGAAGATTCCAAAACGCCGGCTTTGCTTCCGCCCATGCCCACTGCCAAAGCCTTTGCATAAGCCCAGCCTTTTCCTTCAGGGTCATTTTCGGGATGTACCGCGATGAGGTCGGGAACGCCGAAGCCGCGCTGAAATTCGTGCCAAACTTCAGTGCCGGGACCTTTCGGCGCGCACATTACGACAGTGATGTCGGGGCGGATTTGCATTCCTTCTTCCACGATGTTGAATCCGTGGCTGTACCAAAGCGCACTGCCTTTTTTCATCCGCTTCATCACTTCGGTAATGACGGATGTGTGCTGCTTGTCCGGGGTGAGGTTGCCCACTAAATCTGCCGTGGGAATCAGCTCGTCGTAAGTGCCCACTTTGAATCCGTTTTCAGTCGCGTTCTTCCAAGACTGTCGCTTTTCGCTGATGGCCGATTCGCGAAGCGCGTAAGAAACGTCAAGCCCGCTGTCGCGCAAGCACATTCCTTGATTCAAACCCTGCGCTCCGCATCCGACGATTACGATTTTCTTTCCCTTGAGCGCGTTCACGCCCTCGGCGAATTCCTCTTTCGACATGGAGCGGCAATGTCCGAGTTGCATTCGAGCCTCGCGCCACGGTATCTTGTTAAAATAATTTTCTCCCATTTGAAATCTCCTGTAGTTTGATTTGAAATTTTATTATATAGAAAAAACCGAATTGAGTAAAGAGGGAGAGAAAATTATTCACCCGCACAATAAATTCATTTGCTCGCTGCGAAGCATCACTTTTCGAGCAGTCGACGGATTTCTTTCGCGGAATACGGGCTTTTGTAGTCCCGCTCGCACAAATGCTTTTGACTCCAAACCATCATCTGCGTGAGAATCGGTACGAAACTTTTTCCCGTGGAAGTGAGCGAGTATTCGACTTTCGGCGGAACTTCCGGATAAACCTTGCGAAGGACAAATCCGTCGCCTTCAAGCTCGCGCAGTTGCTTGGTGAGAGTTGACTGTGTGATGCCGTCGATGCGGCGCAAAAGTTCGCTGAATCGCAACTTTTCGTCAATCGCGATGTACCACAAAATCAAAAACTTCCATTTCCCGCCGAGCACCGACTGCAAAATGCTCATCGGCACACAATGCGCCATGACTTCCCGTTTGAGAAATTTGCCTTTCGCCATATTCGCTCCTGTTTAAAGTTTTGCAATTTGCAGATTAACCGCACAAATTTCAATCAATGAAATCGCAATATTTTTGTTTTATAGTATCTTTTTCGTACTAACACTAAATGAATACAGTTCTTGAATTTTCACATAGTATATGATTATCTTATAGAAAAGCGAAGAAAAAAGCAATTCCTAATTAAAAAATAAAGGAGGTTTAAATTAAACGGCTAAAATTGCGCCGTTTAATTTAACTCGAGTTTTTTTCAAAAACTCGCTATTTATTGCGATTTTTCGCTTCACTGCAAAATCGCGTTTTTTAAGAAGAAAAAAGTTGAAACTTTTTTCTTCTTAAAAAAAATGGGAGGATTTTATGCATTTCACTGGAACAATTTGGAGACCGCCTTATGAGGCTTGGTCCGCGCTCTTGCAAGTGACGGCAGGATGCACTCACCACAAATGCGCGTTCTGCACTTTGTACGAAGACGTGCCGTTCAAATTCAGGATGTCGCCGGAAGCGGAAATCGCGGGCGACTTGCAAGAACTGGCACAACTTGTGCCGGATGCGACACGACTTTTTCTCATTGGCGCGAATCCGTTTGTGCTGACGGCCGAAAAACTCAGGCGCATTGCGTTCCTCGCCAAACAATATCTTCCCCGACTGAAGACAATCGGATGCTTTGCGCGGATTACTGACATCGCGCCAAAAAGCGTCGCGGAACTCAAGCAACTGCGAAGCGCAGGCTACAACGAAATCACCATCGGCGTGGAAACGGGAGACGACGACGCGCTCTCGTTCATGCGCAAAGGCTATTCGTCCGCCGACATTCTCGAACAATGCCGCAAACTCGACGAAGCGGCGATTGACTACAATTTTTTCTATTTGGCGGGAATCAGCGGAAAGGGAAACGGCGCGCATGGCGTAGAACGGACGCTCTCAATTTTCAATCGCCTTCAGCCGAAAATCATCGGCTCGTCGATGCTCACCGTTCAGCCTTCGTCGCAACTGTACGCAGAAATGCTGGCAGGAAAATGGGCGGAGGAAAGCGAGACGGAAAAATATCTTGAACTGAAGACGCTCGTGAAAGGACTTGCGATTCCGACGCACTTTGCCGCGCTCGGCGCGTCGAACTTGCGGCAGCTGCACGGAAATCTTCCGCACGATCGCACAGAATTGCTTGCGGAAATCGACGACATCCTGCGCCACTTCAGCGAAGACGAACTTTCCGGCTACCGAAAAAATTTGCGGCACTTGTAAAAAGCGCGGCGCATTGATTTTTTTTCGTGCGCCGCTTTTCAAGAGCAACTTTTTAGGTTTAAAAAAAATTATTTTTTAGCAAATTTTTCGCTTGATTTTTTTTGCTTTTTGCGATAGAATATTTTCCAACATTTAATATTAAAAGCGACACACGTTTGCGCAAAAATTCCGCGCTGTAAATCTGATCACAGAATTTTAATATCTCAAAAAAATTTCAAGCGAGGAAAAAATGCCGAGAAATCAATTTCAGCGAATGGTGTTCGCGTTCATTACGGTTTTGATTACCGTACATGCCTATGTTTTTTACAGCCTTTATGTCGTGAACGGCGCGACGTTCATTGCCAGCGCGGGCGCGCTCGGCGTGCGCACAAGCAGCGTCATCGAAGCAATCAATGCTCTCGGCGGCGTTCCAGTTTTCGGACGGTCGCTTCCGATTTGGGCGATTGTGCTAATCGAATTCCTGCTCGCGTATTTGCTCGAATGCACGGTGGGAAGTCCGCTTTCATTCAAATTGGCGTGCCGCAAATTCGATCCGCAAAAAAACCATCCGGTAATTTTCGAATCAGTCATCATAAACACGACGGTCGGAATCATGTGTCCCGCCATGAGTTTTTTGGCGACATTTTTGTACTTTCCGTATGCGTGGGAAGAATTTACGATTTTCACTTTTCTCGCGCATTGGGCGAAGCTCGTCATCTTCAATTTTCCGTTCGCGTTTTTTACGCAAATGTATTTCATCCAGCCTTTCGTGCGATTTTGCTTCCGCCGAATTTTCGCGAAGGACATTGCGGCGCGTGAACAAAATCTCAGCCCCGGTCGACCGCACGATGAAACCGAAACCATCGCCGATATTTATAGAAGAATGGACGAAATCCAAAATGCCATTCGCCGCGGCGAATGGAAAGATGAAAAATAAAATCCGAAGCGCGAAATGAAAAATTGCCGCGACATTCGAGCGGCAATTATATTTCAAGCCTCTTCGCCTCTGTCCAGCCTCCGTGAGAATTTCGCGCGTAAACGCAAATCGCGTTCAAATGAAATTCTGTTTTAAAATCCAATTCAGAAAAATGCCCGAGCGCGACATCCATAGTTCCATGCGGAATGTCGCGGTTTGCGATTGTCAAATGCGGAAAAAATTTTCGCGCAGATTTTTTTGCTTGAGAAAGAATTTCCGCTGAAAAATTTTTCGCAAAAATCGAATGCGCGTCCTGCCAATCTTTTGAATCCTCGACATTCAAAAAAAGCGTGCGTTCGGCAAACGCGCCGAATTCGCAAATCCGCGCCGTGAATGGAATCACATTTTTTTGAACGCATTCCGAAAAAGCCGCGCCAGCCGTTTCAAAAACATCGCTCTCGGAAAATTCGCTCGGCAGTGAAAACGGCGCAAGCAGCGTAATATGCGGCGGCGTTCCGTGCCCGCTCTTGCAGCCAAAATGAGTCGCCATCCAGTCGCGGCATTCGTTCACCACGTCTTCCAATTCAAGCGGAATTGGCGCGCCGATAAAATGTGTGTGTCGAAAAAATGTATTTTTCATAATTTTCCCCCAATCTTGTCATTGCTTTGTCGTTTCGCTCACAATGACGACAATTGTCGAAGGATGCACGGAGGTCGAGCGTGTCGAAATCCCGCATCGAATTCCTTTCAATGAAAGTTCATTTCTTTATTCTGTCGAACAGCTTTCGCACAAGCCCGATTTTTCCGAACGCAAGCCAATAAATCAAAATCAGCGCGAGCACAATCAGCGTGCCGAAAATGAAAACATAAATCAAGATGAAAATAAAATTCACGAAAAATGAAACCACATTGCTAGCCAAATCGCGCGCGCCGTCTTTCACATCGGGAAAAACGAATCCGCGTTCGTCACTGCCAGCCGGAAGCGTTGCCTGAATTTCAATTTGCGAAAAAGAAATCTGCTTTTGCAGGCGATTCATACTGCCTTGCATTTGCTCAAGTTCAGTCGTAACGTCGTTGATTTTCGTCTCAATTTCAATCAAATCTTTAATGTCTTTGGAAGTCGCAAGATAATTTTGAAGTCGCTCGAGCAAAATGTGGCGAGTATCCAGCCGCGTCTGCAAATCATAAAATTGCTCGGTAACATCTCGACAATTCACATTTTTGTTTTTAATCTTGCCAAGCGAAACGCTTTCATCCATCGCGGCGAAAAAATTTTTCTGCGGAACATTCACCGTAAAATTCACGCTCCGTTGCGATTCCGAAGAATTGCTGACATAGCCGCCATATTTTTTGAGCCATTGTTCCACGGCATTTTTCGTTTCGGCGAGACTTTCCACGCCAAGCGAAATATAGCCGCTATAAATCAATTTGCGTTCGATTTCTTTCGCATTTTGCGCCGAGATGAATTCCGCATTGTCTGAATCAAACAAATCGGCTTCATACAAAACTTCTTCGGTCGCATCCATCGCTAATTCTTGCGCCGTGGATTTCGAAACAAAGCCGCCGGAATTTTTTCCGCAAGATGCAAAAATAAACGCAAACGAAATTATCGCAAAAACAATTTTTTTCATTTTTCACCTCAAATAAATTTTGATTCAATTTTAATGCGAAAGCGCGTCTCCGTCAATCATCTTGTGAAATTTGCGATAAAATTTATCGCAAGTTCTTCGTCATTGTGAGGAGCAAAGCGATGAATCAATCTATAAATGGATTGATTCGCTCCGCTCGCAATGACATTCAGTGAAGGAATGATTCAGCAAATTCATACGAGTTGCGATAAAAATTAAGTTTATTTCAATCGCAAGTTAGCGTGAGTTGCGATACTTTCGGCAGACTCAACTTTAGTTATCGCAAATTTGCGATAAGTTACGATGAAAATTAAATTGCAATCGCAAACATTTGTACATGACTTGCGATGTTTTTTGGAATCTCTAAAATTTTATCGCAAATAATTTTAAACTTGCGATATATTAACTAAACTTCAATCGCAAGTTTGCGATAAAACGAAACAAAATTGACAAGACAAATTACAAAACTCATAAAAAATTCCGTCGATGAACTCAGGCGCGTTTAGATACGATTTTCATTCTCGCGCGTCAATCGAACGATTCAGCAAAACTTTTCGCTTGGTCTCTGCCTGAAAAAGCAGGCACGAAAAAAGTGCTTCGAATTGCAAAAGAATGTTCCGAAAAAAATTGCGGCATTTATTTTTATCGCAAGAACGCGCGCGCGCCGCTAATTTTATTTTGCTCCACGTTTGGAAAATCTGCGGAAGAAAACTTATCGCAAGAAAAATTATCAGCGCGGGATTTGCCTTTTTTATCGATGAAGAAGCAAACGGAAAAATTCTTGCGATACAATTCTGCGCGTCTTCCAACGCGGATTTCATTTGCAAACTTGAAGTCGTCATGAAAACGACTTGCGATAAAAATGCCGTGAACAAAAATTTCAGCGTGTAGTTTATCGCAAATTTTATGCCGTTTCCGAAAGTTGCGATAACGCCCAAAATCAAAACGTAGCCAAGCGGTTTGAACGCGGCGAAATTCCTGCCCGAAAGAAAAAACGCCGCGACGCAAATCGCAAAACTTATCGCAAGTTTTATCGAAACAAATTCATTTATCGCAAAAAAATATTCGTCAGGCAAAAAAACGAAAATGCAAAAAAGCAATTCGAGCCACAATTTTACATGCGGCGGAAGTTTGTGAAAAAAAGTGTTGCCCTTGCGATAAGAGAAAAATTCTACAGCCACAACAAATCCTCATTCATTTTTCCACTTCTTTTATGTAGTCAATGAATTTTTTTAGCGTCCAAATTTTATCTTGAGCTTCTCTTGAAAAATAATTAATGTAATATTTGGGGACAACCAAAATTACATTTTCACTTTGCATTTCTTTCAATTGTGAAAGTGAAATTCCTTGCTGAAGAGTGCAAAGAAATTTTGGTTTATCTTTCAATCGATTTGCCTCATTCAAAATTTGTCGCCATCTATCTTTACAAGTAGTTTTAGCGGCAAGTGAAACTATTTTATCAGTGGGAAAAGATAAATCCTTATATGCTGTTTCAGAAGGAAAAAGAAAATCAGGTTTTTTGTTTCCTTCTGTGATTGGTTGCGAACTATATGAAATTTTATTTGCATCAAAAATTGCCGCCAAATGATTTTCCAAGCTCTTTCCAGCTCTGCTTTTTCTACGATTCAACACTGTATTTGCCGTAGCGACAAAATCATCCATTGTTTGAAATCCATTTTGCAAAAAATTTTTATAACGCGCATATTCAAGCGCACGAAACAAATTATATTCGACTCTCGTCCAATCAACAATTTTTTTATCTGGATTTGAAATTATAAATTCTTCATTGTCATAAACAGAATTTTGAATTTTTCTTGCTGCCGCAGACATTTCGGACGAAAGCGGAAAGTCAACAGTAAGCGTTGAAATGAAATTTTCAATCGCAATTTGTTCCGCTGTTTCTCCAAAAAGAAAATTCTTTTTTATAAGAGAATTTGTTTCTGAAGGACTAATTCCGAATGTATTTAAGAATTCATCGATTTCATTCGCATTATCCAAAAAATATCCTGAATAATTATCTTTATTTTGCTTCGTAAAAACAAATAAAGAACCTGTTTGATTCGGTTTTAAAAAAGGGAATCTACGACCAAAACCAGTTATTCGCAATTCTCGTTTACTTGAATAATATGTAAAAACTCCATCTGTTTCAAAATCATCATGCCACTTTATTTTGACATTGCGTTTTAAAATTTGCTTGCTTTCCAAAGAAATGTCAAACATAATATCTTTCGCTGATTTTGAAATCAAAATTCCACTTTGATGAGCATTCGTTTCTCCAGAATCATTTGCTGAAAGAAATTTACAAAAAGACATATCACTATGCTGAACGCTATTTATCGCTTTTTGCAAAATATCTGCCGACATCTTAATCTTAAACCGCCTTTTTCAAAATATTTTTTTCTTTCAACAATTCCAATTCTTGAAGTTTTGCGATGAGAAGTTTCGCAACGTTTTCAATCAATGGCACGACAACGGAATTACCAAATTGTCTATAAGCTTGCGTATCAGAAACGACAATCTTAAAATCATCAGGAAATCCTTGAAGTCTTGCACATTCACGCGGCGTCAATCTCCGTGGATTTTTTCCAAATTGTTCAATTAAAATTTCTGAACCATCTTTATAATAACGTGCGCTTAATGTGCGTGAAATTCCATCAAGTTTGGCAATCCCATAACCAAATCCATTGCCTGCCGCCTTGTGTTTTTCTGCATAATGTTGTAAGTATTTCCAAAGATTGTCAGTTAATGTATATTTTTCATCGACAGAATCTTGTAAAATATCTCTAACCACCGACTTTTTTGAAGGCTGAGAGATATTAAAACTAAAATCAATTTTTTTTCCATAACGCTTGCGGTCAAAACCGACAATTAAAATTCGCTCGCGATGTTGCGGAACAAAAATTTGTCCATCAAGAATCTCTGGAAAAATTTCATAATCCAATTCATCAGCCAGAGATTCTTTTATCACCCTAAAAGTATTTCCATTATCATGACTGCAAAGATTTTTTACATTTTCGAGCATAAAAGAATTCGGGCGTTTCTCTTTTAGAATTCGACATACATCAAAAAATAGGGTGCCTTGCGTTTTATCCTCAAAACCTGTCGCTTTTCCAAGACTCTTTTTTTTTGAAACGCCTGCTATTGAAAACGGTTGACAAGGAAATCCCGCAACTAAAATTTCATGGGCGGGCAAGGTTTTTTCGTCAACTTTTGTAATGTCGCCACTTGGAATTTCTCCAAAATTTGCCATATATGTCTGCTGACAGTATTTATTCCACTCGCTTGAATAAACACATTTTGCACCTGCTCTTTCATAAGCAATTCTCATTCCGCCGATTCCAGCAAACAAATCTATAAACTTTATTTCGCCCATAAAATAAATTATATCAGAAAAATATTTTTTTTTCTACAAAATTCTACAGCCACAACAAATCCTCAAGGCGATTGTATTGCACGAGCGGATTGCGGATGTTCCAGCGTTCCAAATCTTGCGACAAGCCTTCTTGCGCTGTGCCGCAGAATTGCAATTCGCCTTTTTCCAAAACGATGAGTTTATCGCAAAGCGCGAGGATTTTTTCCAATTCGTGCGTGAGGACAATTACGGTTTTTCCGATTTTTTTCAGTTGCGATAAAACTGCGCACACTTGCCGCACGCCGCTCCAATCCAAATTTGCGAATGGCTCGTCAAAAATCAAAATATCGAATTCCATCGCAAGCACGCCCGCCACCGCAAGGCGGCGTTTTTCGCCGCCGCTCATCGTTCGGCTTGCGATAAATTTTTTTTCAAGCAAGCCCACTTGCGATAAAGCCTCGTCGATTCTTTGCGATAAAAGTTCGCCTTTGAGTCCGCAATTTTTCGCGCCGAACGCCACATCTTCTTCCACGGTTTCGCCGAGAATTTGACTTTCGGCATCTTGGAAAATCAGGCCGGCGCGCGCGCTTTCATTCAAAATTATTTTTCCGTTTGTGGGAGAATCCAAATTTGCGATAAGCGACATCAAAACGCTTTTTCCAGAACCGTTTTGCCCAGCGACCACGGCGAATTCGCCGCGCTTTATCGCAAACGAAACGCCGTTTATCGCAAGCGTTCCGTCCGCGAATTTTTTCGACACATTTTGGATTTCAAGAATTGGAGCGATTTTGTCTTTCTCGCCGTTTCTTTGCGAATGTTTTTCCATAATTGTAAAACTCGCGAAAATATGCGCTCGCGCGCTTTGCGAATTGCCTATTACTTATTACCTAATTTATTGAGCCGGGACATTCGTTTTCCGCGTTTCGCGCGGCGCACCAAGTGCCTTTTTCCAGCGCGGCTTGGATTTCGCCGGTTTTCAAAAACTCGTATAAAAATCCTCCCGCGAAAGCATCGCCGCATGCCGTCGTATTCATGATTCGCAAATCCTTTTCGCTTTCGGCTTCAAACACTTTTCCTTTTTGCGCCGCGAGCGTACTCTTTTCTCCACGCGTCACGATGAAAATTGAATTGTGCTTTTTGCTTTCGGAAATGAGCGCGTTTTTCAAGCCTGTCGCTCCGCCCTTTCCTCCGAATGTGGAAAAGAATTCTTCTTCGTTGATTTTGATGACAGAAGGCTCGCAGGATTTGAGCGCGCGCTTCAAATCATCGCCCCAAAAATCCACCAAAGTGATTTTATTTTGTTCGGCCGCCATCTGGCAAATTCGCGTGGCAAAATCATCGGGCCAAATTTCAGGACGGCTGCCCGCCAGCAAAAGCGCGTCTGAATCAGAAAGGCTTTCCGCGACCGCGTCGATGAATTCTTCGACTTTGCTTTCCGGCAATTTTTCCAAAGCCGGCTCGCCTACGACAAGTTCGGTCGTCGTGTGCGCGCTGGAATCCAAAACCGTCCAGCATTCGCGAGTGTTCCCGGGAATTATGATGGAACTCAAAAGCAAAATGTCGCGTTCTGCAAATTCCGTAAAGCGTCGATAATTTTCCTCGCCGAGCGGACAAACGACACGCACGCAACCTTGTTCGAGCTGATTCAAAACGCGGGCGGCATTCACGGCTTTGCCGGAAGCCCACACGCCGTACCGTTCCGAGCGATTGACTTTGTTCAAAATAAAAGTCTTGAACGAAACAGTTCTCTGAATCGTAGGACTTAAGCAAACCGAAGTTATTCTCATAGCACAAAAATTATAGCAGAAAAATGAAAATTTGTAAAGAGATTTTTTAAGAACAAACGAAATCACTTGGCGCGCCGATTTTTTAAAACGAAAATCGCAATGCCGTCGCCATTATTTTTTCATCGTATAATCTTGTAGGTTTCAAGAAAATTTGATACACTTATCTTATGAAATTCACACGGCGAATTTATATTTTAATTGCGATTTTATTTTTCACACTTTCGATGATTTCCTGCCAGCGTTCCATCGGCTATTCGATTTTGCTGTGGGATGTTCCGGAAAAAAATCTTCAGGATGGACAAATTGTAAAGGTTTATTTTAAATCGAACATAAGCCAAGTTTATGTAATCGCGCTTCCCGGCACGAATGAAAATTTTGAAATCCCGCTTTGGCAGCTTACCGTTCCGCAGTCGAAGAAAAAAGTCGAGAGACTCGCGCCACGTTACAAAGATTTTCAGCATCAATACGCGCACATAAAAATTGACGGACTTCCTGTTCGCGCCGAAGCGGTGAACACTTCCAAGCAAGTCTACCGTTTGCATAAAAATGAAACCGTGAAAATTTTGTACAAAGGTCAAGGTCAAGATGTGATTATGACGGACGGCTCAAAGCTCGATGGCGAATGGCTTTGCGTTCTCACTGACGGCGGAACTGAAGGCTGGTGCTTTTCGCACAATCTCGCGCTTTTTACGACTGGAGCGGGAGGGGAAATTGTTTCGGGTGAAACAGTCGAAAACGAAGAAGAAAAAAGCGACGCGCTTTTGAACCAAGTGCTTCAAGCGAAATGGTATCCTGAAAGTTACGCGCGAATGCTTTCTGAAAATACGATTGATTTGGAATCGATGAAAACTGGATACGGCTTTGACACGGGAACGGAAAGCGGAAAAGTTTCTATCAATATAAAAGACAGATTCCGTTCGGCAAATTACGGCGGCATCACAAAAGTGCGCGAAAAAGTTTACGACTTTACGGGAACTCCGTTTCAAATGATAATAAACAGCGCGGACGAAATCATCGTAAATTATACGGGAACAGAAAACAAGCCCGAGGCTTACACATTCGTGACAATCGGCGGCGATTATGACATTGCGGATTTGATAAAGGCGGAGCAAAATCGTCGCACTTCAGAAATGCAAAAACTTTACAATGTCGATTCTTTCAAGTCCGCAAATTACGGAACGCTGACTTTTACAGGATTGAATTCATTTTCGTGGAGCGGATTTTCGCTCATCGTCCCGAATATAATTCCTCGCGAAGCGCACGGACGCGGAAGCGTTTCGATAAAATATGTGCTTTCGGAAAATTTGAAAAATAATTTTGACGGAATGCTTACATTCAATTTTGACGGTTCGAAGAGCGAAGTGAATTTTTTCTACAAATATTCTAACAATGGGCTTTCGCTCGAAGACGCAAGCGACGCGACCATAAGAAACAATGTCGCATCTTCGCGCGGAAAAAATCCGACGGTTTTGTTTTTCGAAAAATAATTTTAAAATCGCAAAAGGAGAAAAGCCGCAAGGCTTTCGATTTAAAAATGGCGTTCATTCAATTTTCAAAAGTTTCACTCGCGTTCGGCGACCGCGACATTCTCAAAGAAGTTTCGGTGAATTTGAAGACCGGAACAAAGGCCGCGCTCACAGGCGCGAACGGCGCGGGAAAATCCACGCTGATAAAAATCATGGCGGGGCTTGTCGAGCCGGATTCAGGAAAAAGGACGGCGCAAAGCGGCGCGAGAATCGCATACCTTCCGCAGTCAGGTCTCACGCATCACGGACGCACGCTCAAAGAAGAGGCCGACCTCGCGTTCGAGTACGGCTACAAAATCCAAAGCCAAATCGAAGAAATCGGCGAGCGGCTAAAACAAATTTCACCCGAAAACGCCGCGGCGCAAAATACGCTTTTGGAACAGCATTCCGCGCTGATGGATACGCTCGAAAATTCCGGCTGGTATCGGCGCGAATCTTTGGCGGAAAGCGTTTTGCTCGGACTTGGTTTTTCGCGCGGTGATTTTGAAAAGATGACCGACGCGTTTTCCGGCGGCTGGCAAATGCGAATCGCGCTTGCGAAAGCCTTGATGCAACAGCCCGACATTTTGCTTTTGGACGAGCCGACGAATTATCTTGACATTGAGGCGCGCGCTTGGCTCGAAGAATTTTTGCAAAAATATTCGGGCGCGTTTTTGCTCGTAAGTCACGACAGGTATTTTCTCGACGTTACGATAAACGAAGTGTACGAACTTTTCAACGGCGAATTGAAATGTTATCCGGGAAATTTTTCGCATTATGAAAAAGTGCGCGAATTTGAATTGCAGACTTTGATAGCCGCCTACAAAAAACAGCAGGAAGAAATCGAACACTTGCAGTCGTTCGTGGACAGATTCAGGTACAAGGCGACGAAAGCGGTACAGGCGCAAGAGCGGCAAAAAATGCTCGATAAAATTTTGGAAAACAAAATCGAAATTCCCGAGTCGCTCAAAAAAATTCATTTTAAATTTCCCGCCGCTCCTCATTCAGGGCGCGTTGTCTTGCAACTGGATTCAGTTACAAAATCGTATGATGGGAAAACGAACGTGCTTTGCAATCTTGACCTAACAATCGAAAACGGCGAGCGAATCGTGGCAGTGGGAAAAAACGGCGCGGGAAAATCCACGTTGCTCAGAATAATTTCGGAGCAAGACAAAAATTTTTCGGGGACGATGACGCTTGGAACGGGCGTGCAAATCGGCTATTTCAGCCAAGACAGCGCGGAAACAATCTGCGGTGCGCAAACAGTCTTGCAATATATTGAAGACTCCTGTCCGCTTGAACTTGTGCCGAGGGCGCGCGATATGCTCGGCGCGTTTTTGTTTCGCGGCGACGATGTTTTCAAAAGCCTTGATGTTTTGAGCGGCGGCGAAAAAAGCCGAATCGCGCTTTTGAAGCTTTTGCTTCGCCCGGTGAATTTGCTCGTGCTCGACGAGCCGACGAACCATTTGGATATGCATTCAAAGGATGTGCTGCTCGACGCGCTCAAAGATTTTGGCGGCACGGTGATTTTCGTGAGCCACGACCGCGCTTTCATTCAAAATCTCGCGACGCGCGTGATTGAACTGACGCCCGGACATTGCAGGAATTTTGTCGGCGACTACGAATATTATTTGCAAAGAATCGAGGATGAAAAAAACGGAACGGTCGGGCAATTCAGTTTCGGAACAAATGTGAATTCCGCAGAAAAAAAGTCTGAAAAAAAATTGTCATCAAATTCCGAGACAAGCGAAAACGCAAAGCAAAAATCCGCCGGCGCGATAAAATGGGAAGAAGAAAAACGGCTCGCGTCCGAGCGACGCAAAATCGAGCGGCAGGTGGAAAAACTTGAAGCGCAAATCGCCGCTAAAGAAAGCGAAAAAAAATCGCTCGAAGAAAAATTGGCGGAGCCTGAAATTTATTCCAACGGCGAAAAGGCGAAAGAAGTGCAGCGAAAAATTGCCGCTCTGAATACGGAACTAGAAAGCCTCAACGCGGAATGGGAAGAGGCGGCGGAAAGACTGGGATGAGATTGGATTTTTTGAAAACTGAATTTTTGGATTTCCCTCAAATCCAATTGTGGTGCAATAATGCAAAGGTTGATTTTTTGAACAAGGGCGGTGGCGCACATCTGTTCTGTCATAAGGAGGACATGCCGTTGCCGTTTTCCAACAAGGCGATTACTTCTTCGGCTGTAGAATAGCCGTCGTAGTCTCCCGTATAGTTTATGGCATTCCTTTGATAGATAACGCCGCGCTTTTCATTTTCGACAAGGCGTTGTGCAAGCGCCTTGCGTCCATTGCGCTTGACATATTCTACAAACGCAATCAGCCTGATGTCATGCAAGGAAGGATCATGCATGTCTTTTCCACAGGGAAAATGTGCGCACTCCCAGCAGCCTGAAAAACCCCTTTCATCGCAACACCTGCGCTGATGACAGCAGCATTTCAACTCCTCTTTCTTGCTGAAATTGCATCCCTTGCATTGCGCCCTTTCAGCGCACAGTTCGCAAACTAGTCCGCAAGGAGCGATGCTGCTTGCAATTTTTTCAGTCCGTCCAAGAGTACTGTATTTTTCATATTTCATAAAACCATCCTTCATTTTGAAAATGTCATTTCACCAATAACTTATTCTAGCCGCTTATTGATTTTTCATAAAATTCGATTTTGCTGTCCAAGTTTTGCAAATATTCATTCCATTTTTGTCGCTGTTCCAAAACGTAGTTTCGGTGAGTCCGCAACATTTCAAGCCGCGCGGGCATCGTCTCGTTTCCACGATATCTCAATTCGGAATAACGCCGTATGTCTTTCAAAGGCATTCCAGTTTCCTTCAAGCGGCGAATAAATTTTATCCATTCCACATCGTCTTTGGAATATGCTCGTCTACCATTCGCTTCGCGCTCCACGACGAGCAATTTCTTTTTTTCGTAATACCGCAATGTGCTTTCGCTTAAATTTATTTTTTGGGAAATTTCACCTATCGTCATAATGCATGCCTCAAAAAAAAGTTTAAAAAACTTCTTGACTTAAACTATGGTTCAAGTAGTAGATTTAAATTAAATTATAAATCTTTTTGGAGGTAAAATCAAATGGAAAATGTAATGGAGCGAACCCGTTTCGAGGCGGGCTTGGAACAGTTAAAACGCATCGACGGAATCGGCGGCGAAAATGTGATAAAATCGTTGGAAGCCGTCGCGCCCGATGTAGGCAAATTCATTATTGAATTTGCATTCGGAGAAATATACACAAGGGAAGGGTTGTCATTGCAAGAGCGGGAAATGATAACGATAACGAGCCTTTTGACTTCGGGCGGATGCGAGCCACAATTGGAAGTGCATATTAACGGCGCATTAAATGTCGGCGTTTCTCCAAAGAAAATCATAGAAACATTTGTCCAATGCATTCCCTATGTCGGCTTCCCAAAAGTATTGAATGCGATAGCCGTCGCAAAAAAAATTTTTGCTCAAAGGGAAAACTGAAAGTCGCAAGCGGAGAAGCCGGGAGAAAAATTGGATGCGCAAAGTTTGCCGTTACGACAAATCTCAATTTTTTTCCACGAACTTCTCCCATTCTTCCGGCTCGGGAATTTCAAAGCGCAATTTTTCTTTTGTAAAAGGATGCTCGAATTCCAAAATCCGCGCGTGCAACGCGAGCCTTCCGAGCTGATTTGTTTTGGCGCGATAATTCTTGTCTCCGGCAATCGGATAGCCTTTGCTCGCCAAGTGCGCGCGAATCTGATTTTTTCTTCCTGTCTCCAAATCAAGTTCAAACAAAGTGTAAGATTTTCCGCGACGGACGATTTTGTAGTTTGTGAGCGCGCTCACCGTTTTGAATTTATCCCCCTCCTTTGGAATGAACGCGACATTGTACGCATTGTAAGCGAGCGGACTTGAAATCGTGCCAGATCCGGGCAAAGCGGCGCGAGCGTTTTTCGGATTTTCGGCGACGGCGCGATAGGTTCGAGCCGTAACAATTTCGTGCCAGCCGTCCATAATTGTTTTCTTCGCGTTCTCATTCAGCGCGAACATCATCACGCCCGAAGTGTCGCGGTCAAGGCGGTGCACGGCGAACGGCCTGTGCTTCGCGGAACAAGTGCCATTTTTTCGCATAATCTGTTCAAGCAAGTCCAAAGCGGTTTTCGCGCGACAACCTTCGTAAGGAACGCTCAACAAATTTTCCGGCTTGAAAATCACAGTCAGATTTTTGTCCTGATAAAGAATTTGAATTTTATTCTGCGAATTTTTTTTCATCATAAACTTAAAACTGTCTGACATGCTCGCCAATTTTTTCCATCGCATCATTTACCGAATCGACAATTTCGGAAAGTTCATCGCCGGTGCGCTTTATGTTGTTTGCGTTCCGCGTTATCTCGGAAACCTTTTGCGTCATTTGCGAAGAATTTTCTCTCAGTCCGATTATTTCATCGATTATAGTTTGGCTTTCCTTGTTCATTTCCATCGTAGCGTCGCGGACTTCAAGCGTGCTGTCATTCATAGAATGCAACGATTCATCAATTTGCTTCGAACCTTCTTGCTGTTCGTCCATCGCGAATTTTATCTGCTGCACAAAATGATTTGTTTCTTCGATTCGGTTCGCGAGAGATTCGAAAGCCAATTTAGATTGCGCCGAATCCAAAACCACTCCGCCAATGGAGTCTTTTATTTTCTTGAGCTGATCGCCAATTACTTTGGACTGCGAGGTGGAAGTTTCAGAAAGCTTGCGGATTTCATCGGCGACCACCGAAAATCCCTTTCCCGCTTCGCCTGCATGCGCCGCTTCAATTGCCGCGTTCATTGCAAGCAAATTAGTTTGGCTCGCAATATTCTCAATCGCCTGGTTCGCCTCTTGAAGCATATTCGACTGCGATTCGATTTCCTTTATCTTTTCGTTCACCGCTTCCTGCCTGGCAGTTCCGTTTCTTGAATCTTCCAAAAGATATCCAAACGCGCTCGCCATTTTTTCTACGGAAGATTCCACGGAGCTAATATTGCCAATCATTTGTTCCACTGCCGCGCTTGCCATCGAAACGCTTTCTCCGTGCGCTTGAATCATTTCGTCAAGCCCGTCGATTCGTCCGATAATCGCGCGGACAATTCCGTCCGTTTGCTCAACACCACCATTCACCTTGTCGATTTGCGCGGACACTCCGTCAATGCTTTTGAAAATCTCGGAAATCGATGTCGTCGTTTCGCCGGTCGCTTTTTGTAACTCGCTTCCAGTTTCCTGCAAAATTTTTTCCGACTCGCTTATGGAAGAAATAATCTTGGAAATTGACGACGCGAAATTTCCTATCGGTATTACCAAAAATTTCGTTATGAAATACAAAAGTATCGCCATATCCGCAATCGTCATCATTATGGCGAGAACGCGCAAAATCATTTCCGCAATAAAGAATTCTTTTGTTTCGGGCAAGAACAAATCTTTTTTGATTATCCAAGAAATGATTTGCGATATGAAAATTACGGCGGCGGTTTTTATCACGAGCTTCATGTCAAGCATATAAGCGAGAAGCATAAGAAAGAAAAACATAAAGCCCCAAAACATTTTCGAAGGAATCAAATAAGTGATGCAATTCCATTGTACAATCATCACAATCGCGGCGAAGCGTTTTCCGAATTCAAGCCGCCCGGGTTTCAAACGGTTTCGTTCGTCATAAGAATTGCGCACAATATGAAATCCGAAAAGCCAAAAAAATATGTCCATGATGTCAAACGCAAAAAGCGGAATCCATTTGACAGTCGGATAAAGTCCGAACGCTTTCATCGCAGTGAATGCGATTGCGGCGGACAATGCCGCGCTCATTTCCAGCATAATGCCAATCTTGAAAACTGCGGCAAAATACTCATTCATAGTGTCGTTTACGGAAAGACTCTTTGTTTTTGAACCGCTAAAATCTTTTTGCATATACACCTCAAAAATTACGAGAAATTGCGCGACACGAATTGGCCGGCGATTGTGTATTCTATCATAAACAGGCGGAGGTATGTCAAGTGTCTTTTTCACAAAAAGCGGCGCAGGATATCGTGCCGTTTTTCAACATTTTTTGTCCTGCAACGAAGTGTCCTGCAATGCGCGCGTGTAGCGCGAAGTTTCAAGCGAAAAAATCGCAGACAAATAAGCGAGATGAATGATTCGCGCAGAGGATTTCTTACCTCGACGCTCTGCGTCAATGTAAGTTGATTTTGCAACACGATTTCATAATTGAACAAAATCGCGATTTGTGCTAAAATAAAAATAATTCACGCAAATTTATTTTTTTGAGAGTTTGTCTGCAAATTGAATTTGCGAGCGAACTCAATTGAGGAAAAAATGGAAAACACAAAACGGACAGTTACTTGCGGCGCGTTGCGCGCTTCGGATGACGGAAAAATCGTAACGCTGAACGGCTGGGTTCACAGGACGCGCGCGCTCGGCGGACTCACATTCATTCTTTTGCGCGACCGCTATGGAATCACGCAAGTCGTGGTGGGCGACGGCGCGAATGACGAGACGAAAAAAATAGCCGCGTCGCTCAAATCGGAATTCTGCATCGCCGTGCGCGGAAAAGTTTCGATGCGAAACGAAAAAGATTTCAACGCGGAAATGCCCACGGGACAAATAGAGGTGATTGCCGACGAAATAGAAATTTTCACGACGAGCGAAGTGCTTCCGTTCGCAATTGATGAAGTGCGACAGAAGGACGGAACTCTCGTAATTCCAAACGAAGACTTGCGGCTCAAATATCGCTATTTGGATTTGCGGCGCGAAGTGATGCAACGCCACATAATCTTGCGATCGCAAGTGACTTTCGCCGTGCGAGAATTTTTGACGGCGCAAGGATTCCTTGAAATCGAAACGCCGACATTCATAAAGTCCACGCCCGAAGGAGCGCGCGACTATCTCGTTCCGAGCCGCGTCCATCCCGGAAAATTTTATTCGCTTCCGCAGTCGCCGCAGCTCTACAAGCAGCTTTTGATGGTGAGCGGATTCGACAAATATTTTCAAATCGCGCGTTGTTATCGCGACGAGGATGCGCGCGGCGATCGCCAGCCGGAGTTCACTCAGATTGACATGGAAATGAGTTTTACCGACCGCGAGGAAGTTTTGGACATCACCGAAAAAATGATGCGCCACATTTTCAAAAAGACTTTGAACTATGATTTGCCAGCAAAGTTCGACCGTCTTTCTTGGGAAGACGCGTTCAACTTTTACGGCAGCGACAAGCCGGATTTGCGCTTCGATTTGAAAATGCAGGATGCGAGTTTCATGGCGGAACTTTCGGACTTCAACGCGTTCAAGGCGGGCGCGGCGAACGCGAAAATGGAAATCGAGCGGCACAAGCGAAGCGGATTGAAATGTCTCGTCGTTCCGAATTGCGCAGAAAAATTCAGCCGCAAAAATATCGAAGCGTTGGAAGCCGTCGCCAAAACGTACAAGGCGAAAGGCTTGGCATGGATGAAAGTCGTTGCCGCCGAAAGTCCAAATGGATTGCCGCGGACTGATGCCCTCGCAATGACAGGAAGTGAAAGCGCGAATGTCATTGCGAGCGAAGCGAAACAATCCGCTTCGGAAAATGCAAATGGATTGCCGCAGACTGATGCCCTCGCGATGACGGGAAGTGAAAACGCGCTGAAATTCGAAGGCGGCATCTCGAAATTCTTTGCCGGAAAGGAAAGCGAAATTTGCGCGAGACTTGGCGCGAATGTGAACGACTTGCTTCTTTTTGTTTCCGATGAAGATTGGCAGACGGCATGTACGGCTTTGGGCGCGGTCCGAAAGCAGTTGGGCAAGGATTTGAACTTGTATAATCCCGCCGACGAATTCCATTTCGCTTGGATAATCGACTTTCCTTATTTCGCTTGGAACGAAGAGGAAAACCATTGGGAAACGGAACATCACATGTTTACGCTTCCGCAAAAAAAATATTGGTCCACGCTCGAAAGCGACCCGGGCGCGGTAAAAGGCGACTTGTACGATTTGGTTTTGAACGGCTACGAACTCGCTTCAGGCTCGATGCGTATCAACGACCCCTCGCTTCAGGAACGGATTTTCGAAATCGCAGGCTACAGCCAAGAGCGCGCGCAAAAGGCGTTCGGATTTTTGGTGCAGGCGTTCAAGTACGGCGCGCCGCCGCACGGAGGAATCGCTCCGGGACTCGACCGTCTCGTGATGCTGATGTGCAAGGAAGATTCGATTCACGAAGTCATCGCATTCCCGAAGAACAATTTGGCGGCAAGTCCGCTGGACGACTGCCCGAGCGAAGTGGACGCGCAATTACTGAAAGACTTGAAATTGAAATGCGGGGAATGATGAACGTTTCACATGATTGCTAGAACTGCCGCTATTGCACGAATCTGAACGAGAGGGGCTTGGCATAAATTTGACGCGACTTCCTTGTCGCTCGTTTTACGAACAGAAGGCGTTTCATGATCCTCCCGTTCCTTGATTTTTTAAGAAGAAAAAAGTTTCAACTTTTTTCTTCTTAAAAAAACGCGATTTCGCAACGAAGTGAGAAATCGTTAGCAAGACAAGGGCTTGCGACTAAATGAGCGAATTTGTGAAACAAACTCGTATTAAAATCAGCAACGCAATTTTAGTTGCTGATTTTAAATGTTCCCTTGTATTTTCTATGAAAGGAGTTTTTTGGTATGGAAAAAGAAATTGTTATTTATACTGATGGCGGTTGTTCTGGAAATCTTGTTCAATTTTTTCTTCCGTGAAAAAATTGAACGTTCAGATTTTTGCAAAATCTGAACGAGAGGGGGTTTGCATAAATTTGACGCGACTTCCTGTCGCTCGTTTTACAAAAGGCAGGCGTTTCATAGTCCTCCCGTTCCCTTGTATTTTCTACAAAAGGAGTTTTTTGGTATGGAAAAAGAAATTGTTGTTTACACTGATGGCGGTTGCTCTGGAAATCCGGGACCGGGAGGTTGGGGTGCGGTTATTCTCGATGGCTCGAACGAAAAACAAATTTCTGGCGGCGAGCCTTGCACCACGAACAATCGCATGGAATTGCTTGCCGCGATCAACGCGCTGGATTTTGTCCAGAAAAATTATGACACGCAAAACATATCCGTGAAATTTTTCATCGACAGTCAATATGTAAAAAACGGAATCACGATTTGGATAAAAAATTGGAAAGCGAAAGGTTGGCGCACGGCCGACAAAAAGCCCGTGAAAAACATCGACTTGTGGACGCAATTGGACTCGCTTGCTTCTGCCTTTTCCGCGCTTGAATGGAATTGGGTAAAAGGTCACGCGGGCATCAAGTACAATGAAATTTGCGATTCGCTTTGCCAAAAAGAAATTCGCTCTTTGAGTCGTCCACATTAAAACTTATTGCGGAGTGGGTGGTATAATAAATACGCAATTCCTGCGAAAAACTCATATTAAAATCAGCGGCACTATTTTTGCCGCCGACCTTTGCATTTCTTAAGTTTTAGCGAAACATGATTTCAAAACAACGCGCCGAACAACGCCGCGAGAAGTCCAGCGAAAACCGCCGTGCCGAAAATGTGCACTGGCGCAAAACTGCTCAACGCAATCGCGCCGAATGAAAGTTCAGTTGTAATGAATGAAATTACAACGGCAAGCGTGTTCAATTTTTCGCCGCTTTCCACCGTGTAAATTATGTAGTCCAAGCCCAATCCGAAAACCAAAATTATTCCTGTCACCGAAAAAAATCCGATGGGAATGTTGAATGCGGCAAAGACCGCGCATTCAGTCAAAATTATCGCAAGCGGAATCATCGCGATTTTCAAAACGGTTTTTGCAGGATAAAAAAATCGCAAGGCGAAAATCAAAATCACGAACGCCGCACCCAAAAGCGTAAGCATAATTTTTGTCAGGCGATTGAGTTCATATTCGATGTCAGCCATTTTATTCACAAAAAAAGCATTTTCGTCCTGCTCGCAAAGTTGCTTGAAAATTTCGGCATCATTTGCGTGAAGCGGCAAAATCGCGCTGAACCATTCGCCGCCGATTTCGCCGACATAAAGCGCAGAAAGCGACTGTCGCAAATATGGCGGAAGCGCGTTTTCTTGCGATTCAATTTGAATTAAATTTTTCTGCGAATTTTCATAGTCCGAAAAAATTTGCGATAAAATTTTCTGTCGTTCAATTTCGTCGTCAAATCCCAAAAGCGCGATTTGCTCGTCGGAGGCTTTCAATAAATTTTTGCAAGCACGCCAAGATTCCATTTGCGATAAAGTCGAAGGAATGAATTTCGAGCAAGCTGCGTAGGAAGACAAATCCCCGCTTGCGATTTGCGCGTCGAGTTTTTCGCAAAATTTTTCTTCGTTCGCAAAAAGCTCTTCCTGCGTTTTTCCGCGCACGATAAAATACCAGCCGCTCGAACCGTGATTCAAAACCTTCGCGCACAGAATTTCGTCATCGAGCATTTTTCCGCTGATTTTGTAAAAATTGCGCAAATTGTTTTCGATTCGTAAATTTTTGTGATAAAAACTTGCGATAAAAACCAAACTTGCGATAAAAATTATCGCAATAATTCGTTTTACAGCAATATGCGATAAAAATTTGCGATAAAATTGAACTTGCGATAAAAATTTTTGCGACAACTTGCGATAAAAAATATCGCAATAATTTATTTTACAATGACTTGCGATATTTTTTGGCAAGGGCGGAATTTTTGGATAAAGCAAAATCACCGTCAAAAACGAACTCAAGATTCCCACGAATGAAAATATCGCAATTTGTTTGAGCAACGCGAACGGCGCGAAAAGCAAAATCAAATAGCAGATTTCCGTGGAAGCGAACGAAAGAAAAAATCCTTTGAGCAATTTTTTTCGGATTGCGATTCCGTTTTGCAAAGTCGAATCGAATTTCCAACGCACGAAAAAATGCACGCTGTAATCGAGACATGTCCCAATCAGCGTCGTTCCGAAAACAAAGCACAAAATATGAATTTGTCCGAAAACTAAAAGCGTGGCGCACAAAGCCGTGAGCGCGCAAAGCGCAATCGCCGCGACCGAGCAAAAAATCGGAAGTGCGTTTTTGAAAATGAAAATGAAAAGCAAAATTATCGCAACCATCGAAAGCGTGGAAATTATCGCAATTTCATTTTGCGCGCTCGAAGAACTTTTGTAGCTGTGAAAAGGAACGCCAGAAAAAACGAATTCAATTTGCGGATTTTGCGATTGGATTTTTTGCGCGCATTCATAGATTTTTTTTACGCCGCTTTTTCTGTTCGTGATTGACGCGCCAAGATTTGTAAGCGTGCCGCGAATCATCACGAAAAATTTTCCGTCGGATTCCGCGCACAAAACTCCGTCTTGCAAAGTCATCGCCGTGCCGGAATTTGAAACGCTTGCGATAAAATTTTCGAGCGCGTTTTCCGTCAAAAAAAACGGGTCGCCTGAAATATATTCCATCGGCATCATCGAAAATCCGCCGTAAGCTTTTTCCAGAGCGGCTTCGGCAATTTCATTTTTTCCGTCGGGTGAATTTATTTTTGCGATAAAATCTGTATCCAAAAGCAAAAATCGGTTGCGATAAAAAAAATCGAAAATTTCATCCACATCTTTTTGACTTGTGCCGAGCGAGATATTTTCAAAAAGCGCGTCTTTATTTTGCGCATTGAATTCCGCGCTGAAAAAATTCAATTCATCGCAAAGTTTTTCCGCGCCTAATTTCGCGTTTTCAAAATTTTCGCCTTGCGATAAAATAAAAAATTGCCTGCCAGTTTTCGCGGAAAGCGCGCGGTCGGCTTCGCCTACGGATTTCATCGACGAAGATTCAGGAAGAATGTCGAACAAATTCGTGTTGACTGCGAATCTTCGTCCACATAAAAACAAAATTCCCAAAGCGCAAAAAATCACGCCGTGAAATGCCGCCCAAAAAATCGCTCCGAAATTTTTACAACGGAAATTATTTTCCTTGCGGATTTTCTTCAAAAAAAGATTTTTCATCATTTGTAAGTGTATCAAAAAATTCGTGTCCGCGCAATTGATATGATGTCGAATCGCCGTTTTTGAAAATCATTCGCATTTCAGTGGCGATGCAAGTTTTATCCGAAAAAATGCCAGCGATTGCGATTTTTTCGAGCATCGCTTTTATGGAAGCGTCGCGCGGAAAAAGTTCCACTTGCCAATTTTTTTCTTGACAAGAAAAATCAAGTCGCGCGTTTTGTTCGGCGGCCGCCAAATCTCCAGAAAAAAGCGCGCTCGTCAAAGCCGCCATTTGCGAATAAATTTTATTTTCGCTGCCTTGAATTTTCGTGCGCGCGCCGCGAGCGTTTTCCGTGAGCATACTATTTTTCGTGACGGCTTGCGTCGTTTTTATCGGATTTTGCGTGAACCAAATTATGCCATATTCGCTCGCAATCGTAAAATCGCCGTTGGATTTCAATGCGCGATTTGTTTTCGCAGAAAACCGTTCCAAAGAAAATTCGCCGCGAGTGATTTTATTTTTGGAAAGCGCGTCGCTCACTTGCTGCAAATTCATCTGCGCGAAAATCGCATTTGTAAAAATCGCCGCCAATAAAGTCAACAACATTTTTTTCATAAAATTCTGTTCCTTAATTTTCGAATAGTAAAACATTTTCAAAAATGCAGGGTGATTTCGACAGCCCTCAATCGTCTCCGCACATTTTAACATAATTTTGCTATTTTTTTTCGCGAATTATCGCCTCGACTTTTTCCGTGAAAATTTTCGGGCACACAAAAAGCGTTTCTCCTTCCGGCATTTTTACCGCCATTTGCGTCGTCTCCGCTTTCGTCACAATTTGGCAAGTCTTGAGACTGCGGATTTCGTATTTTATGCGGATGCGATTTTCCCATTCGACAAGCGTAGCTTTCACAATCGCCTCTTCTTCGAACTGTAACGAGCGAATGTACTTGAGATTGAGCGTCGTGACCGGAAACATAAATTGTGTCGCGACCATCTCGTTGTAGCCATAGCCGATTTTGTCGAGCAAATTGCATCGCGCCACTTCCAAAAATTTCACATAGTTTCCGTGATAGACGACATTCATGCTGTCCACGTCAAAAAATTCCGCGCGGATTTTCGTTTCAAAGCTGATTGCGTTTTCCGCAACTTCAAGTTCATTTTCCATTTTTTTCTCCTATATTCTTTTCCAAAGGAAACGCCCAAAAATCAAAAAAATTGTACCATTGATACGGATACATTTTGCAAAAATCTTCGAGCGTCCGCGCGTATTCGGCGCAAAGATTTTTTATGCATTCGTCGCGTTTTTTTCGCGAGGATGAAATTTCCGTCCGCGCTTTTTTCACATACATTTCGAATTTGCGCGAAAAGAATAAATTCTTTTCTTTAAATCCAAACATAAAATAAACCGGTGCGTCCAAAAGTAACGCGAGCAAAAACGCCCCGTAAGAAAATGGCGCGCTCTTTCCCAAAAAATCCTGCGACACGATTTTTCCCGAAGCGTTTTTTGAAAGTCTGTCGCCGGCGCAAACGACAAGTCCGCCGCGTGAAATCGTATCCATAAATTTTTCCATAGTGGCGGGGGTGATTTCATTGATGCTTACCGTGTTTTCAAAAAATTGCGGCGCGATTTTCTGCAAAACTTTTGAAAAATTGGAAGAAATTTCTTTGTCGGAAATCACAGTCAGCGCGACCTCGTTTTGTACGCCCATTTTATGTGCGGCCGCGAGCGAGCGCAAAATTTCAAAATTGCCCAAATGCGAAATGAAAATAAACGCGCCGCGTTTTTCGTTGAGATTCGAAATCAAGTCGTAAACGTCATCATTGTGCAAATGAATATTTTCAAACGGAATCGGATTTTCGGAATTCGTCCAGCAATCGATTTTCTCGCCCAGACTTATGGCAAACGAAGCCAATTGCTTGAGCGGTCTTATTTTCAAATTCGGAGAACATTCTTTTAAAATTTTTTGATAGCGAATTGCTTCGCATCGCGCGCGCCGATCAAAAATGAAATAAAAAAACGAGGCGCACCACGCGATGAAATTCACAAAAAATTTGGGAAAATGTTTCAAAGACCAAAACGTCAGCAAATACGGAAACATAGAACGCGCGGCTTCCTTTTTGTCAAACCACTGGATGCCATTTTTTTTCATTTTTATTTTTGAAGAACCTCGCATTTTTTTCGCCTGCGCAAAATCGGATAACGAATCCACATTCCCACCGTGAGCCGCGCAAACATAAGCGAAATATGAATATTGTCGCGCACCATGCGAAAATTCGACTTGCCGTCAAGCGGATATGTAACGCGAACGCTTTTGTAAATTACGGGAACGCCGCGCCAAATCATTCTGACCAAAATTTCCGAATCAAATCCCATGTGCGTGTCAATCCAAGTGCGTCGGCAAATTTCGTAAAATGGTTCCACTGGATAAATGCGAAATCCGCACATCGAGTCTTTTAACTCGCCGGTTTTGTCGAGCGTGACAAAGCGCGAATACTTGTTGCTGATTTCTTTCGCCCTGAGCCGAGCCTGAGGAATGGATTTGTCGAATTCTGGAAAACCGCAAATAAGCGCATCGGGATTCGATTTCGATTCTTGCAAAAAACTGTCGCAGGCTTTCGCATCGTGCTGTCCGTCCGCATCGATTTGAAACAAATGCGTGATTCCCATTTTGTGCGCTTCCTTGATTCCTCGGCAGACCGAAAATCCCTTTCCGCGATTGTGCTTGTTCACAATGAGAGTGATTTTAGGAAAACGAGAGACGACTTCATTTATGAAATTTTTATTCCGCGAATCGTTTCCATCGTCCACTATGATAATCGGCAATTCATATTTTTGCAGCGAAGACACGACTTGGGCGAGTGCGCTTCCGTGATTGAAAACCGGAATTACAAAGCCCCACTGCACTCACACCCCCCCCCATCATCTTTTCCAACAAGTGCAAAGGTGCCCGTCGAATAAATTTTTTCGCCGTTCGCGCTGCTCAATTTGTATGTGACGGAATTTTTTTCAGAATTGAATTGTATGTTCATCAGGACGGTGGCGTTCGGAAAAATCGGCGCGACGAATTTCGTGCGCTTCGTTTTGGAAAAATAAATCGGGATGCCAAAATATTTTTTTGCGAAATGCGCCATCAAATCAATCTGCGCCACGGCGGGAAGCAATTGGATTTCCGGAAAATGCCCTTCAAAAAAGTCGCACGTTTCCGGCACGGAAAATTCCAGCAAAATTGAGTCATCGCTTTTTTCGATTATTTTTTCTGGCGCGATGCCGTGTTTTTTCAAATACATAGAAATATTCTATCGTATTATTCAACTTTTGTAAACAGGGCTTGAATTTCCTGTTTTTTGTGCTTGCCTTGCAAATCGCACGGAATCGTTTCCACGAACCGCCATTTTTTCGGAATCACGACATTTTCAAAAAATTGCATCAAATAATCGTGGAAAAACATATTTATGTCGAATTTTTTCTGCGCGGAAAATTTCTGCTTGCCCGCCTCATTGAACGCGACGGCGGCCGCCAAATATTGTCGACGGTCGCTCATCGCCACGACGCAGACATCCTGAACCAAGCCGCTTTGCAAAATCCGATTTTCCACTTCCGCAAGCGAAACGCGCTTTTCCTCGATTTTCACGATTGAGTCGGCTCGCCCTTTCAAAATGAATTTTCCGTCGGGCAGAATTTCCACCAAGTCGGCAGTTTCGAAGCCTTCGGGATTTTTTATGTACGGCGACTTTATCACGAGACAGCCCAAATCGTTCCGCCAAATTTCCGCGTTGTCGAACGGCGTCCATTCCAAACCGTCTTTGCTTTGTCGCCACGCGATGCCGCTCGTTTCTGTGCTTCCGTAAACTTCCACCGGCCAAAATCCGAAAACTTCGTTAGTGCGCTTCGCCACTTCCGGCAGCAAAACTCCGCCGCTCGTAAAAATGAACGGCTCTTTCAAAGGAAGCGGATTTTCGCCTTGTGCGTCGTTCGTGCGTTTCAAAAAAGCGGGCACGGCGATAATCATATATTTTTCGTCGGAAAATTTTTCGAACTCGGAAGGAAACTCAATTCGCGTTCTGCGGAAAGGAACGCCCGCCGCAAACGGAAGCGAAATCGTAAACAAAAATCCATAGATGTGATGTTGGCTCACCGTTGCGACAAGTTTTCGCCGCGAAAATTCTTCACCCCATTTTGAAAAAACGAATGCGTTGTCCTGCTCGAATTCCGTCATCCGCTGCACGACATCTTTCGGCTTGCCGGTGCTGCCCGAGGTGAACAGGTGAATTCGAGTTTCGTCGGCATTGATTTTCGGCGTGTCGCGCATTTCGCTTTCGCTCGGCAACGCGGAATTTTCGATTATCGAAGCGATGTCAAATGCGCCCAGAGATTCAATCGCGCTCGGCGCGTCGCTCAAAAATTCCTGACCGGGCTTTTTCATTTCTTTTATGAATTCGCTCGAAATATTCGCCGTAAGCATAACTTGTTTTTCGCACTGAAGCAGCGCGACGAACGTCACCAAAAAATACCAATTGTCGTCGCAATGCAAAATCCATTCGCCGCAATCCTTGCCACGGATGAACGCGCGCATCTTCGCCGTGTCGCACAAAAAATCTTTCCACGTTTTGTAAACGCCGTCCGACCAAACGCCTTCGAAGCACATCACGAAATCATCGGCGCGGCTTTTCGCCGTGAAATTGGAAATCGAAAAATAATGTTGCATTTTTTTGTTCACCCTCATTCTGACAAGAAATTCGATTGCGAAAATCATTCCCATTATCAAATAGGAAATTCCGCCATTGTAAATCGACCATATTTTTTCCGAGCAAAAGAACACCGTGTAAATTGCGGCGCAAATGTTCAGCACAAAAAACGCGCACCAAACGAGCGTGACTTTTCTGCAATAATTTTCCACGCGCAATTTGTACGGACTTTTCAAAATCGACTTGTCCTGCATCGTCGCGAATCGGAAAACAATCGGCGGCGGCGAAAACAAGCTCGTCGCGAAAAAAAACAAAAGCGTCGCGCACACTGCGACAGGATACAGTTTCAAAAATAAACTGGAATTGGCGACAAAGCATAAAATTCCGGCGGTGAGGAAAAAAAACGAAGAAATCAAATTTTTTAAATTGAGGCGAACTTTGGTGAAAATTTTTTTAGGATTTTTTGTTCGCTTGTCCGCAGAATTTTTTTCGCTTTCATCGGCAGAATTTTTTTCCGAAGAATTCCCGGTAGCCGAAACGAAAAAAATCAGCGCGAGCGCAATCACGCACAAAGAAATTATCCGCACTGGAAATTTGTACACGACCAACAGTACAAAAATCAGCACGGGATACAGAACGGTCAGCGCGGAGAAAAATATTTTAAAAAACTTTTTTGCCACGAAAAATTTGAAGCCAAAATCGGCGACCTCATTCAGTCGCCAATTTCAGCGCAAAATTATTTATTTTTGCGCGAGCGGCAAAAGAATGTCCACGACGTTTTCTACGGTTTTCGCGCTCTTGAACATTTCAGGATCGATTTTTCCCGGAATGAACTGCTTCATCTTTACGACGAGATCCACCGCGTCAATCGAATCCAAATCCAAATCCTCGAAAAGTTTTGAATCCATCGTAACATCGCTTTTTTCCACCTCGAAATCGCTTTCAAGGACATCCTGGATTTTCGCGAAAATTTCTTCTTTTGTCATTTAATTTTCCTCCGTATATAAAATGGTAAAATTTATTTTGACTTTTCGGACTGGATAAATTCCGCCAAAGAATTCACCGAAGCGAAATGCTTTTTGCTGTCTTCGCTTTCCGCCGAAAGTTTCACGTCGAATTTTTTCTTGAGCGCGACACCCAATTCCAGCGCGTCGATGGAATCCAAACCCAAGCCCGTTCCGAACAAAGGTGCATCGTCCTGAATGTCTTCGGGCGCGACATCTTCAAGTTCCAGCGCGGAAACAATCAATTCTTTAATCTGTTTTTTTAATTCTTCCATAAAATAACTTTTCTAGTATAATCCATATCCAAAAAAAATGCAAGTGTTTTTTTTTCTTTTTCTGGAAGCCCCTTACGGTAGCGAAACGGTGCAGCCGCTAGCCCCAGCGGAAGCGAAAATTCCCGCGCAGATTTTATAAGCGGCCGCGACTCGAAGCCTTGCGACTTGCTACAAACATTTTTTTTTGATAAAATATTTCTATGAAAAACAATTCTCTTTTCAGCATGGAAAAATTTTCCGAAGACAAAATTTCCGCAATCGATGCGAAATTCGAGGCGCAAAAAATCGCGTTCGCGCCGCTCACTTTTCAGGCGATTCGCGCGTTGCTCGAACTCGGCGTGATGAAAAAAATCAGCGATTCAGGCGACGACGGGATTACGGCGCAGGAACTTTCGCGCGTGCTCGGCATTTCGGAATATGGCATAAAAGTTCTTTGCGAAATGGCGGTCGGAATGAATGTGCTCAAGCTAAAAATCGTGCAGGACGAAGAGCGGCTTTTTTTGGGAAAAATCGGATTTTTCTTGCTGGAAGACAATTTGACAAAAGTCAATTTCAATTTCACGAACGACATTTGCTACAAAGGCGCATTCGATTTGGGCGAATCGGTGAAAAACGGAAAGCCCGAAGGCTTGAAAGTTTTCGGCGAAAATTGGACGACGATTTACGAGGCGCTTTCTTCGCTCGGCGAGCGCGAAAAAAAATCTTGGTTTGGATTCGACCATTTTTATTCCGACATCGCGTTTCCCGAGGCTTTGCCGATTGTGTACGCCGAAAAGCCGAAACGACTTTTTGACATCGGCGGCAACACGGCGAAGTGGGCGATTGCCAGCTGCAAGTTTGATGCGGACGTTCATGTTACGATAGTAGATTTGCCGGGACAAACGGCGGTGGCGAAAAAAAATGCCGAGGACGCAGGCTTTTCAGAGCGAATCGATTTTTACAGCGGAAACATTTTGGCGGAAAGCACTGCGCTTCCTGACGCGCCGGACGCGGTTTGGATGAGCCAATTTTTGGATTGTTTTTCGCTTCACCAAATCACAAAAATCTTGAAAAAAATTCACTCGGTGGCGACGGAAAAAACTTTGGTCTATGTTTTGGAGCCGCTTTGGGACAAACAGAAATTCGAGGCGGAATCCTACGCGCTTCAGGCGACTTCGCTTTACTTCACTTGCATGGCGAACGGCAACAGCAAAATGTATCGTTACAGCGAACTTGTCGAGGCAATCGAAGAAGGCGGATTTGAACTGAAAACCGCGCACCACAATTTAGGCTCGAATTGTTATTCGCTTTTGATTTTTAGGAAAAAATAAGCGCGAAGAAAATGGCGGCAACCTCGTTTTCCAAATAAACGGCGAGACCGTCCACACTGTCGAAAACGCAAAACTTACGGAAGGGCGCACCGGGATTTTTGTTCGTAGCCGATGAGCGGAAAATGTGTGAGAAACTTTGATTCGTTCAAGTGTCATCATGCGCCGTGAAAAATACCGCGTTAATTTTTTTATCGGAGAAATTTTATGCAAAAAATTTTTATTTCAAACATTTACTCTTGGATGCCGGACGAACAAAATTTGTCTGCCGCGCCGAAACTGGAATTCACCGACGCTGTTTTTCGGCGAAGGCTGAGCAACTTGAGCAAAATGACAATTCAAGTCGTGCACGATTTTTTCCAAAATGGAATCGACCGCGGAATAAAAATCATTTTTTCCTCGAAGCGCGGCGAAATCGCGCGCGAATTCAAAATCAACAAAACGCTCATCCAAGACGGCGAAATTCTTCCGGCGAGTTTTTCGCTTTCCACTTTCAACGCGCCGATTGCGCTTGCGACAATCGCCGAAAATCTGCGCGGCGGCTACAGCGCGATTTATCCTTCGCAGGGAAAATTTTCGGACGCGGTTTTGGCGGCGTGCGCTCCGATTCTTTGCGGTCGCGAAACGCAAGTCGCCTTTGTCTACGCCGAAGAATTTGTGCCGGATTTTTACGAAGGAATTTTCCGCGAAAAAAATTCTCCGCTTGCGTTCGCGGCATTGCTTTCCGCAACTTCACAAAAATCAAATTGTGACGTGCAATTTTGTTTGGAGAATTTGCCGAAAACGCCGCAAGAATTTTTAGAATTTTATCGCAAATAAAAAACGGCGATATTTTTATCGCAAGCATAGATTGGTTTTCGCGGCGAATTTGCGATTTTATCGCAAGTCTCAAAAAATTTTGCGATATTTTCGTTTTTTATCGCAACCACAAATTGATTCTTTTGACAAATGCGAGATTTTATCGCAATCTTTCATCGAATTTGCGATAAATTTTCATCTTTATCGCAACTATAAATTGGTTTTTTCGACAAATTTGCGATATTTTTTTATCGCAAATATCACAAAAATTTTGCGTTTGCGATAAAAATTATGAAGTTGCGAAAATTTGCGATAAAATTGTGGCTTTTATCGCAAATTCTGCATCACTTGCGATAAATTAAATTTTCGAATCGATGAAATTCTTAAAACTTTCTTTTGGAACAAAACCGACTTGGCTTGCGATAAGTTCGCCTTTTTTGAAAAGCGCGACGAACGGAATGCTCACGACTCCAAACTGCTGGGCGAGCGCGGGATTTTCGTCCACATCGACATTGTAGAACGATACGCGGCCAGCATATTTATCAGAAAGTTCTTCCATGACTGGGGCGAGCATTTGACACGGACCGCACCAAGTCGCGGAAAAATCCACGAGCGCGACTTCATCATTTTTTGTCTGCGCGAATTCGTTTTGATTGATTTTTTTTACCATAATTAATTTCCTCCTAGTTTGAAAAAACCTCAGCCTTTTCGAAACTTATTCATTGCCTGAAAGATATTCCACAGCGGAAAGGGCGGCAACATTTCCCTCGCCGGCGGACTTGATATATTGATACGGCTTGCCTGTAGCATCGCCGCATGCAAAGCAACCAGAAATATTCGTGCGCATCGCGCGATCTACTTTTATGTGCGCACCGTCCATCGCAAGGCCTGGAACAAGTTGTCCTGCCGAAATGTTTTCGCGCAAAATAAAAATTCCGTCGACATCATAAGAATTTTTTTCCGTAATGATTTTCGCGGCTTTCATTTCGCCTTCGATTTTTTTTGGAATTTCCTGAATGATTTCAATATTCGGAAATTTCGTTTTGTCCAATTCGCAATTTTTATAAATCGGAAAATAAATCATTTTATCGCAAATTCCCGCAAGATACATCGCTTCGCTTTCTTCCGATTGTGAATATGCGGCGACGGCGATGTTCCTGCCTTTGTAAAAAGTTCCATCGCAAGTCGCACAATAACTCACGCCGCGTCCTAAAAATTCTGCTTCGCCGTCGAGCGGCTTTTGCGCCAAAACACCAGTCGCAAGAATTACGGATGTCGCTTCATACTTTTGAGCCGCGCCTTGCACCAAAAAATATTTGCCCATCGCATAAACCGCTTTTATTCTTTCTTCGGTGATTTCGATTTTCATATCCGAAAGATGCGCCAAAAATTTTTCGCGAAGCGTTTCGCCCGAAGAATCAGGCAGTCCCAAATAATTTTTTATTTCTTGCGCGGCGTTTATTTTTTTGCTCAAGTTTTTTTCGCCAAAAAGCACAATATTTTTTCCGCGCAATTTCAGCGTAAGCGCGGCACTCAAGCCGGCAGGTCCAGTGCCGATTATCGCGACATCAAATTGTTCCATAAAAAATCCTCCTTACAAATTAAGTCCGCTGGAAACGTCAGTTTCCGAGGAACTTAATTTCGCCTGCGCGAGCGGGCAGTAAATAAGCGAGTTTTTGAAAAAAAACTCGAGTTAAAATTGTCGGCAATATTTTTGACGACAATTTTAAACGCTCCATTAATTTTTAACAACGAGCGAATCTTCAGATTCGAGAGTTGTTAAAAACTGCGATTTTGCAGTGAAGCGTTTTCGCAACAAGTATGCAAGTCGAAGACTTGCTATCGAAGTTTCAAGCGAAAAATCGCAGTAAATAGCGAGTTTTTGAAAAAAACTCGAGTTAAAATTAGCGGCGATATTTTAGCCGCTAATTTTAAACACTCGTCTATGTTTAAATCTACAAAATTCATTGGAAAAAGTCAAATTGAAATTTGCATTAGTCTAAAAGTAAATCAGCTGATATTCTCCGCACTGTTCAAAGCCAATCTTTTTGTACAGTTCCACGGCGGCGGAGTTTTTTTTCTTCACATAAAGCGAGGCGGACTTGTTTTCATCGGAGAGGAAATGCAAGATGTGACGAATCAATGTGGCGGCAAATCCTTTGCGGCGGAATTCCGGCAACGTGTATATGCCGCCAAGCAACGCGAAGTTTTTTCCGTCGGCGGCGATTGAGGCTTTCGCAATGGGCGCGCCGCCTGATTCCAAGACGAAGATTTTTTGGCTTTGCAGATTCAATTTGAATGACTCGCGCAGGGCTTTTTCCGAAAGCGCAAAATTGGGCGGAATGACTTCTTCGATTTGGTAGGCGAGTTCAAGCGGAAAGATTTTTTCTTCATCGCATGGCGAAGCCTGGAAAATGTGAAACCCGCTTTCCGATGAATGCGGCGACTGGTCGAATGCGGAAGTGTTTTTTTCTTGGGCGGGATTTTTTCGCATCAAAAAATATTCGTTCGTTATTCGGGCGTGCATGGGATTTTTTTTATATCGGAAAATGTTTTTCAAAAAGAGAGAGCCAGTCGCCTCGCCGTTTATGCAAAACGGCTTTTCGCTCGCGAAGAATTCGTATAGCAGGGACTGTGTTTCTTGGCAGAGAATTTTGTCGAGCGCGGTTTTGTATTTCGTGAATGGCAGGCAATGAAAAATCGTTCGGCGGTTTCTGAAACAGAACGCGCCGACAATTTTTTCTTCGCGCATGATCGCATAGCAATCTTGCGCTTCGCGCAGGATTGCGTTCGCGAGGTTTACGCATTCATTTTCATACGGCGCGATAAAGTCAAGCGCGGAATTTCTTTCGCGCTCGGAAATTGCTTCGATTTTCATTTAACCGAATTAGTCCGCCATGTTTTTATATTCGTCGAATTTCGCGCGGATGGTTTCGTCTTTGTGTTTGTCCAAAAGACTCACGACGACGGTGACGAGAAGGCAGATTATGAACGCGGGCAAAATCTCGTAAAGCCCGAAAATCGGGTGAACATTGGCGGAAAGATTGTGCCATGCGACCACAGCCGCGCCGCCGCAAACAAGCCCCGCAATCGCGCCTTTCGCCGTCGTGCCTTTCCAATAGAGCGCGAGCAAGACGAGCGGTCCGAACGTTCCGCCGAAGCCTGCCCAAGCGTAGCTCACTAGACCGAAAATCGAGCTGTCAGGATTGAGCGCGAGCAGAACTCCGACAATCGCAATCACCAAAACCGAAATGCGGCTGACAGCGAGAACGGTTTTTTCCGAAGCGTCTTTTTTGACGATGCCTTTGAAAATGTCTTGACCAATCGCACTTGAAGCCGAAAGGAGCTGGCTGTCCGCCGTGGACATCGCCGCCGCCAAAATCGCGCACAAGAAAATTCCTGCGATGAACGCCGGATAAAGCCTGTTGATTGTTTCGCTGAAAACCGCTTCCTGTGTTCCGACACCCAAAACTTTCACGCCTTCCAAAATCGTCTCTTCGGGATTCGCGCCCAAAAGAATTCCGTGATTCAACAAATATGCCGTGCCGAGCGTTCCGATGATGAAAGTTCCGATGTAGGAAATTATCATCCAAGTGATGCCGATTCTTCGCGCGGTCTTGATTTCCTTGTTCGAGCGGATTCCCATGAAGCGCACGATGATGTGAGGCATTCCGAAATATCCCAAGCACCAAGCGAATGCCGAAAGCGCGGACATCGGACTGAACGATTTGTTCGCCGTAAAATTGTCGAGCATTTTTCGTCCGAAGTCGCCGTTCAATGCGCGCGCGCTGAATTGATTTACTTGTTCAATTGAATTTGAAATGCCGCCGAGCGAAAAAATCACTATTACTGATGAAACGACGAACGCGACGAAAATCAGCATTCCCTGAATGAAATCCGTGGTGCAGACGGCGCGGTATCCACCCATAATCGTGTACGAAAGGATTATCACGAAGCCAATCAAAAGTCCTGCGTTCCAATTCAAGCCGAAAACCGAGCGGAACAATTTCGCACAAGCCACGAAACCCGACGCGGTGTAAATCGTGAAAAACACGACGATGAAAAAAACCGAAACAATTGAAAGGATGTGGGTTTTGTCGTTGAAACGGTTCGTCAGAAATTCTGGAATCGTAATCGAATCGCCGAACGCAATCGAACATTTTCGCAAAGGCTTCGCGACAATGAGCCAAGCCAAATACGTTCCGACAATCAAGCCGATGGCTGTCCAAAACGTTTCCTTGAATCCGCCCAAATAGCAAAGCCCCGGCAGGCCCATCAAAAGCCACGCCGAAGAATCGGACGCTTCCGCGCTCAAAGCCGTCACCCATGGTCCGATTTTGCGCCCGCCCAAAAAAAAGTCGGAAGCGTTGTTGTTTTTGTTCGCGGCGCGCAGCCCGACCAAAACCATCATCGCAAGGTAAAGAACGAACGCGATGATTTTTGCAATTACTTGTGCATTCATAAAAGACAGCCCCTTTGTTACCCCGAACAATTTCATTGCGAGCCGCGTGCGGCATGACAATCTTTTTCGGGGCGATTTTCTATTTCATATAAAAAAGAGTTTTCATTATAACATAAAATTGAAGTAGTAATCAATAGTAAGATTCCTTAATTTTTAACAACGAACGAATCTTCGGATTCGAGAGTTGTTGAAAACGCGATTTTGCAACGAAGTGAAAAATCGCAGCATGATAAGCGAGTTTTCGCAAGAAAACTCGAGTTAAAATGAGCGATGCAAATTAGTCGCTCATTTTAAACATTCCTTAATTTTCAACAATTCAAAAATCCAAAGATTCACTTGTCATTGAAAAATAACGGCATACAAAAAATATTATTTCATTTTTGCAAATCCAGCCATCGCTCGCGCGTCATATAATTCGTGTGGCCGATTCGCGTTTCGCCCAAAAGCGGCACTTCCACGCTGTCGCAAGTGTGATGAAAGAGAAATCCAATCTTTTCCTGCGCGCGTTTGGACTTTTCGTTGCCGTCATAATAGCCGCACCACACCGTGCGCATTTTCAAATCTTCGAACGCGCGGCGCAAAAGTTCGCGGGCGGCTTCGGGAATGAGAGCGCGTCCCCAATATTTTTTGGCAATCCAAAATCCCATTTCGCATTCGTCGTCGTGATTTGTCATATCGGTGTGACCGTTCAGCTTGAGTTCGATGCATCCGATTGGCGAATCAGAATTTTTTTCGCAGACGGCGTAGCATTCTTTTCCGCAAAAAACATTTTTTATGACATCACGGCTTTCCTCGAGGCTTTTGTGCGCCGGCCATCCTGCGATGGGACCGACATCCTCATCGCTCGCACACTCAAACAAATCTTGCGCGTCCGAGATTTTCCACGGACGCAAAATCAGCCGCTCTGTTCGCAATATTGTTTCATTCATATTTTAAACAAATAAATTATTTTCCGAAAAGTTTCATCACTGCCGCCGTGAGCGTTTTCACGATGCTCGCGCCCGCTACGAATGTTCCGACGCTACTTCCAATCGAGGAAAGAAAAAAAACCAGCAGGACGCGCGTGATTCGGTTTGAATAAAATCCCTTCAAACTCGCCGCATCGTCGGAAAGCGTTTCCACATCCTTGACCTTCGGCTTTTTCACGAAAGCCTGAACGATGCCCGCCAAAAAGCCCACGCCGATGAACGGACAAAGCGATGTGAACGGCGCGCCAACGAACGCTACCAAAACCGAAAGCGGATGTCCCGCCGCGAGAATCGTCCCCACCGCCGCAAGAATTGAATTCCACGCAATCCAAGAACCAAGCATTTTTGTGCCGAGCCTTTTTCCGCCAAAATAAAATCCCGCCACAATCAGCGCGACAATCAAAACGGGAATCGTCCAGCCGGCGATTTTCGCGCCCACTGTTTTTTGCGGAACGAAGCCGATTTCCTGCGTGTCCGTGTTTTCTTCGCCGCGCGCGATTTTTTCCAAATGCGTTTGCACGCCTGGCAAATGTCCCGCGCCCAAAATGGCGGTGATTTTCTGCGCGGCGTTTCCGTCGCTTGCCTTGCATTCCCAAATCTTCGCCGCCAAAAAACGGTCGCGCTCGTCAATCAAGACTTCTTTTACGGTCGGCAAAAATTCCGAAAGCTCGCGCATCATCGAATCCATTTCGTTTTGGTTTTTCAGCGACTCGATTTCTTCCGCTGAAACCTCTTCCTTTGAAAACGCGCTCGCAATCAGCGCGGAAAGAAGCTTGCATTTTCCCCAAAAAGAATTTTTCGCCCAAGCGCGGTTCAGCGTGATTTTTATCGGACGGTCGACCAATTCAAACGGAATGTTTTTTTCATTGGCAATTTCAATTGCGGCTTTCATTTCATCGCCGGGCTTCACGCCGACATTCTGCCCCATGCGTTTTTGAAAAGAGCCCAAGACCAAATTCGCCAAAACCAAAAGCGCCTCGCCGCGTTTCAAAACCGCGATGATGTCAAGGTCGCGATATTTTTCGGCGTTCATCATAGAATCGTAGCGACCGCTGTCCAACTCCACGGCGACGCAATCGGGCGTGTCGTTTTGAATCGACTCGCGCGTTTCCTGAATCGACTGCGGCGAAACATGCGCCGTTCCAATCAGCGTGATTTTCCGTCCGTTCAGTTCGAGAATTTTTTTTGTAGAAACAGATTCCATTTTATTTTTCCAATTTCAATTTTTATTCGCAAAGCAAAAACAATTGTTATTTCGACCGAAGCGGAGAAATCTGTTGCAGAAAGATTCCTCGACTACACTCGAAATGACGCTCACTTCATCAAACCCTTGCGTGTTAAAATTGTCGCACGAGTTTTTCGCAAAAAAAATCGTAAACACGATTGTGCCGTGCGGCGCAAGTACGCAAGACTTGCGATGCAAACCGTGAGTTTTGCGTTACATTTCTGACGACAATTTCAAGCATTCAATTCCGCGAGCGCGTCTCGCACAAAGTCCGCGGCGTTCTTCGCGGCATCTTCGAGCGGAACGAGCGTCGAATCTTTTTGCGCGCGCGATTTGATTTCGACATTGGGAAGATTCTTTTCGCCGACGACAATCCGAAGCGGAATGCCAATCAAGTCGAAATCTTTGAATTTCACGCCCGGGCGTTCGGCGCGGTCGTCGAGCAACACTTCGATATTCGCGTCAAGCAATTCGCCATAAATTTTATCGGCGGCTTCCTTCATCGCGCCTTCGTATTTTATAGGAACGATGACCACTTGGAAAGGCGCGGCACTCATCGGCCAAATTATTCCGTCCTCGTCGTGATGTTCTTCGATGATTGAAGCGAGCGTGCGATCCACTCCGATTCCGTAGCAGCCCATTATCGGCGTGGCGGACTTTCCGTTTTGGTCTAGGAAAGTCACGCCCATCGACTTCGTGTACTTGTCGCCGAGTTTGAAAATGTGTCCGAGTTCGTTTCCCTTTTTGCTGTAAAGTTCCGCGCCGCATTCGGGGCATTTGTCGCCCGGACAGACAGTGCGCACATCGGCAACGATAAAAGGAACAAAGTCGCGGATTGGCTCGACATGCAAATTGTCCACGTCCTTTTCGCCGCCGCCTGTCACCGTGTCGTGGACACGCGCCGTAAAAGTGCCGTCCGCGTTTTGCGTTATCACGCTGAAGTCCGCCAAAAGCGGGACTTTATCCAAGCCGACAGGACCTACGAATCCGTGCGGCGCACCTGAATATTTTATCACGTCGGCTTCTTCGGCGAGTTCGCATCCGCTCGCCTTGAGTGCGGCCGCCAATTTCGCTTCGTTCACTTCGATGTCGCCACGAATCGCCACCGCGAAAAAACTTTCGGGATAGTACGAATTTTTTCCGTCCGCAACTTTCTTGAAAGATTTCGCGCCGGGCGCATCTTGCAAATCAAGCGCGCAGTTGTAGACTTTGTAAATCAAAACTTTGATGAACTGGGTCGCGGGCATTTTGAAAAAAGTTTCCATCTGCTCGATAGTTTCCACTCCGGGGCACGCGACTTTTTCGATTTGCGCAGTCGCAGGGATTTGCGACTTGCCGTCCTTGTCCAAAGCCTCGTCCATCTGGCACGAAGCCTTTTCCACGTTGGCGGCATATTTGCATTTCGGGCACAAAATCAAAGTGTCGTCGCCCACTTCGCTTTCCACCATGAATTCTTCCGAACCGCTTCCGCCCATCGCGCCCGTGTCCGCCTTGACGGAAATCGTGGTAAGTCCGAGTCTCTTGTAAATTTTCCTGTACGCTTCGGCAATCTTGTTGTAAGAATTGTCGAGCGAATTTTCGTCCGCGTCAAAAGAATATGCGTCCATCATCGTGAACTCGCGGCCGCGCATCACGCCGTAGCGAGGACGAATCTCGTCGCGATATTTCGTGTTGATTTGATAAAGCGTAAACGGAAGCTGCTTGTAACTTTCCAAGCCGTCGCGGACAAGCGCGGTGAACGCCTCTTCTGCCGTTGGACTGACAACCATATCCTGTCCGCCGCGATTTTGCGGAGTGAGCATTTCGCTGCTCATTTTGACCCAGCGTCCGCTCTCCTTCCAAATTTCGGCAGGCTGAATCACGGTCGGTTTCATTTCAAGGCAATCCGCCGCGTTCAATTCCTGGCGGATAATGTTCATCACTTTTGAAAACGAGCGCAAACCCAAAGGCATATAAGAGTAAAGTCCGTTGCCCAATTTGCGAATCATTCCAGTGCGCATCATAAGCTGATGGCTCGCGATAACCGCGTCGCTCGGCACATCGCGCAACGTGGTTATAAAAAATTCCGAAACTTTCATAATTTGATTATAATGAAAAAACGGTGACGTTGCAAGGGTTGCGGCGAGTCGTCATTGCGAGCGGAGCGAAGCAATCCACGCAGATTGTAGATTGCTTCGCCGCCAAAGGTGGCTCGCAATGACATACCATAGCCATAGGATTTGATGGCAGATGGCGGCGCGGTCTTGCGTCGCCATTTCATTTGCGGCGAGTTTCCGAAGTGCGTTGCCGTGCGCAAGAAAATGCAGGGATGTGGCAAAGTTGTCATTCGGCGCGACTTGTCATTGCGAGCGAAGCGAAGCAATCGACGACACAAACCCCAAATTATTTTTCGCTTGAAGTGTCACCTTCTTGAAAAAGGCCGTTTAGAAAATCCGCAGTTTTCGTCGCGCCCTTTTGGATTGTGTCCGTAACGGCATTACCGACTTTTTCCATGGTCGAGCCAGCCTTTTCATTTATGGTATTTCCGGCGGACTCAAGCGCGTTGCCCGCGGCGTTTTTCAAATTTTCCAAAGAGCCTTTCAAAGCGTCGGTTTCTTCCTGCCTTTTCGCGGCCGCCTCGTCATAGAGAGTTTTTAGTTTTCCGTGGGCGGCACTGTAGCGTTTTTCATAATCAGAATTTTTCAAACGCTGCATAAACGAAAGCTTTACCTTTTCTTTTTCCGAATCCAATTTTTCTTTTTGCGCTTCCACGGAAGAAATTTTCCAATAGTCGCTTTCGTTCACATAAGATTCAGTCTTTGCGACGAGCGCCTCGAAATTTGAAAGGTAGCTTTCGGCAGACTTGTCGGCAAACGCAAAAGCCATCGCAATAAAAATCGTCAAACAAAACGCAAGAATTTTTTTCATCATATACTCCTATAAAAGACAAGAGTGATTTTTTAAAATCGCGATTGGCTTTTTAGCGTGCGCGTCAACAACGCGCACACATAAAATATGCAAGTTTAGTAAGTCGCAACGCGACTGTAGAAACTTGACAAGATGAAAGTGCCGCGCCATTTGTGCGGTGCTTTCATCATAACTCCTGTAAAATGCCAAGAGCGATTTCATTTATACTTCAAATATACTCATTTTTTTCAAATTATTCAAGTTGAAATTTGGCGCATGCAATTATGTGCGCGCGAACCTTTGCGCTCATTTCGCTTCGTTGTGCAAACATTGATTACAACCGACAATCATCACATGCTTTTTGCCTTGCGCTTTGTTGAAAAGCCGCGAGACCAGATAGCCGTCTTGCGGAATATTTCTTGAACACACCGGACAGATTCTGCGCACCCCCGCCTCGCAGACAGGATAGCAATGCGGACAGCCGCTCACCGTGCAGCGTTGGTCGGGAACATTCATCGGGCGATAAACTTTGCTTATTATGTTTTCGCCTTTGGAAAGCGGCGAAGCGCAAATCGGACAATTTACAAGCGCAGTTTTTTTTGTGGCTTCAGGAGCGGCATTCTTTTTCCGCGAAAAAAATGTCAAATAAAAAAGCGCGATTACAATAACACAAAGTCCGATTCCGGCAAAAAGATATTCCATAAGTTTCATTATATGTAGCTTCGCGCAATTTGCCTAGTGCGTTTTTCAAATTGTGAACTTTAATTTTCACCGCAAAATGAAAATGTCATTTCAAAACAAATAAGCAAATTTACATAATTACAACTTTCAATTTCCGCGAAAATCTGATATAATTTTTTTTATGGACTTTGAATTTCTCGTGCAAAACATAATGGACTCTTACAGGGAAAACGGCGGCGTGAACCGCGCTGGCTCGGAAAACTTGCCGAACCGCGCAAATGTAGTCGCCGCGCTCAGCGACTTGCAGGCTTTGATTTTTCCGGGCTTCAAATATGAAGAGCAAATCACCGAAGAAAATTTGCGCTATGTCACCGAGCGGCATATCAACAGAATCATTTCGATTCTGACTACGGAAATTCAAAAGGCACTTTTGCGCGTGGTGATGGTCGCCTGTCAAAACGAAAATTCGGACAGTGAGCAGCGAGAAAGACAATTCAGGAATTCGCATTGTTTCAAATTGGCGCAAAAAACCGTGGAGACTTTAATTGCAGAAATCCCCGCGCTCCGCAAAAAAATCCAAATGGACGCGGACGCGATTGTTCAAGGCGATCCTGCGGCGCGCTCGTTCGGCGAAGTGATTTTGTCGTATCCGGGGCTTGAGGCGATTTTGATTTATCGAATCGCGCATTTCCTTCACAAGAATGGCATTCCGCTGATTCCGCGAATCATGACCGAACACGCCCACGGAAAGACTGGCATCGACATTCATCCGGGCGCGGAAATCGGCGAAAGGTTTTTCATCGACCACGGCACTGGAATCGTCATCGGCGAAACCGCAGTCATCGGAAAAAATGTCCGCATTTATCAAGGCGTGACGCTCGGCGCGCTCTGCCTGCAAAAAGACTTGCAAAACAAAAAACGCCATCCCACGATTGAAGATGACGTGACGATTTATTCGGGCGCGACGATTTTGGGCGGCGAAACGACAATCGGCAAAGACTGCACAATCGGCGGAAACACTTGGATTGTGAAATCAGTTCCGGCTGGAACATATTATACGAACAGTTAAAAATCCATGCTAAAACAGTGTGAGGATTTTTGAATTCAATAGGCGTAAAATGTTCGAAGAAAAAAGTAATGAAAAAAACTTTTCGCGCGAAATTCCGATTTTTTGTGTCGCAGGAAAAATCGCCGCTGGGAAAAATTTTGTCTGTTCGATTTTGGAGCGACACGGGTTTTTTTGCATTGATGCGGATTCAGTGATTCACGAAATCGTTGAAGAAAAGCAAAACGAAATTTTGGCGGCATTCCGCGAAGATGCGCAAAGGGAGGGGATTTGTCTGCAAAACGCGGACGGCTCGCCCAATCGTCGCGCGCTTGGAAAACTTGTTTTTTCGAAAAAAGAATTTTTGGCACGGCAGGAAAAAATCGTTTATCCAGATTTTGTGGAGCGCGTAGAAAAAACCATCAAGCGGATTTCGGATGGCGCGAATTTTGAAAATAAAAAAAATGCGCCGCGCGGAATCATTCTAAACGCCGCCGTGCTTTACAAGACACCTGAACTTTTGGAAAAGTGCCGCGCGATTTTTTTTGTGGAAGCAAACGCGTTCGTTCGATTTTTTCGCGCGCGTCGCCGCAACGGAATTTCGCCGCGCGAGATTTTGAAGCGTTTTCTTTCACAACGAGATTTGTTCGCGCAATATAAAAAATTTTCTGAGTCGCATGGAATTAAAATGGTGAAAATTAAAAATTGGGGAAAAAACGCGGAAATAAATTTGCAAGAAATTTTTGAGAATTTCTAAAAAAAACGCCGCTTGCGCGGCGTTTCTCCTTTTCCTAAAGTCGTTCTACATTTTCACTTCCGTAACATAACTTTGCGTGCCTTTGAAAAAGTCAAGACTGCCGATTCGGCCTTTCCAATATTCGGCTTCGCTTTTTGTCGTGTATGGGCCGACGCGAACTCGATAGAACAAGGTGTCCTTTTTGTCCTTGTAGGTGAACACTTCGGCAGGAATCTTGTTTTCGTCCAATTCAGTGCGTGCATTGTCCGCGCTTCTTTTATTCGTGAATGAGGCGGCTTGCACCCAATATTTTGTCGCAAGCGGCGCGGATGCGGAAGCCGTTTTTTTCTGCACGGGCTTTGCGCTCGATGAATTTGCCGCGCCCTGCGAATTTGGTTTTGCCGTGGTCGTCGCACTTTTTTCAGTTTGCGCGGACGCGACGTAATTTGAATTTTTGTTCGAGCCGCTCGCCTTTGCCAAAGCCTGTTCGCCTGCGCGGCTTGTCGCAGTGATGTTGCTTGAAGGCGCGGCTGCCGTCTTCAATTCTATGTTTGTCGTGTTCGTGTTTATCGTGAGGTTCGCCGAATCAAGTTGAACCGCATTGTTTTGCGCGACGCTTTCTGCATTCGCACCTGTCTCGGATGAATTCATTTCGTCTGAAATTCCATTTTCGATTTTTTGGAATGCGAGCGTATTTGAATCCAAAACATTTTCCGACGACGGAGTTTGAATGGGAGAAATATTTGGCGTTTCAGTCGCCGCAACTACAGGTGTCCTGTCAATCGTCGTGATGGCGGCCGTAGTAGGCACATTTGCTGGCGATGAATTCAAAAGCAATGCCGCGCCGAGAACGACCAACAAAAAAACGCCGCTGGCTGCGATAATCCACAAAGTTTTTTTCTGTTCCATAATTTTGCCCTCGATATTTTTTTTCAAGGCATTTTTAATCTTGACGGAATTCGTGCCGATTTCTAACGCCTTGCATTTTACTATTTTCAATATCGGCAGGTATGAAAAATTGTTTAGAAAAAATTATGTCAGTTTAATTCATTATTTTTCAGCGACGAAGAAAGTACGCTTGAAACGACGCGCTTGCTGCGAGAACAAGTTTCGAACTGCTAAAAAATTAAGAATGTTTTAAATTGTCTGCTCTTTCAGCGAAGCGAAAACTTGCAGTTACGCAATTGAATTTGCATTGAAGCTAAAATCCGCTTGCCTTGTTGCGCGAATTTCGTTAGAATAATTTTATGGTAATTTCTTCGATTGATTTGAAAGGTGGGCGCGTCGTTCAGCTTAAAAATGGAAAAGACTTGATTCTTGAACGCGACGATGCAGAGGCTTTGATAGACGAATTCAATTTTTATGGCGAAGTCGCAGTGATAGATTTGGATGCCGCGATGGGAAAAACCGATTTGAAGGGCGACACCGCGAACACTCCGATTTTGAAAAAACTTTTGCGGCGCGGAAACGTTCGCACTGGCGGCGGCGTTCGTTCGGTGAAACGCGCGAAAGAATTGATTTCGCTGGGCGCGGAAAAAGTGATCGTCGGAAGCGCGGCTTTTAGAAGTGACGCGAAATCCGGCGGCGAAATTTTGAACACAGAATTTTTGGAAGAACTTGTCGCTGCAATCGGAAGACAGCGCGTCATCATTTCCGTGGATTCAATCAACGGAAACATCGCGGTAAAAGGCTGGACCGAAACTCTGCAAGTGCCTTTGACGGAAGCCGCCCGAGCCGCGGAAAACTATTGTTCGGAACTGCTTTTCACTTGCGTGGAAAAAGAAGGATGCATGCAAGGCACGGACATGTCGCTCGTGAAAAAATTGCGCGAAGCGGTTTCGTGCCGAGTGGTGGCGGCGGGAGGCGTTTCTTCCGTAGAAGAAATTTCCGCGCTTGAAAAAATCGGATGCGATGTTCAGCTAGGAATGGCGCTCTACACACAAAAAGTTTCGCTCGCGCAATCTTTCATGGAATGTTTGGATTGGAAAAAATGCGGCGAACTTGTTCCTGTCATCGCGCAGAGCGAGCGCGGACAAGTTTTGATGCTCGGATATTCAAATCGCGCTGCGCTTGAAAAAACGTTTGAAACAAAGCGACTCACATTTTTCAGCCGAACGCGGCAAACGCTTTGGACGAAAGGAGAGACGAGCGGACATTTTCTTGAAGTAAAGAAACTCCGCGCCGACTGCGACCGCGACACGATTTTGGCGACCGTCGTTCCTCATGGACCGGTTTGCCACACGGGAAGTTTCACTTGCTTTTCTTCCGAAGCGGACGAGGCTTCAAGTCTCGGACGGCTTTACGAAACGATTTGCGAAAGGTTCGAAAATCCTACGCCTGGTTCGTACACCGCCACGCTCGATGCAAAGCGTGTTCGCGAAAAAGTCGCGGAAGAAAGCGCGGAACTGTGCGAGGCGCAAGGATTCGACGAAGTGGTTTGGGAAGCCGCCGATTTGATTTATTTCGTAAGCGTTTTGCTGCAAAAGGAAAATGTTTCTTGGAGCGACGTCCTTGCGGAATTGGACAGACGACACAAAAAATAATTTTTCTCCAATCAAAAAAGTCAGTCAATCATTTTAAATATTCATCATAAAAAATGACAAGATATATAAAAGTAGGAAAATTATGAAAAAGTTTTTTGGAAGCTTCGATTTTTACAAGCGCGCGATTTTCATAGCGTTGCCGGTGATGGCGCAGGCTTTGATTCAAAATCTTGTTTCGCTCGTCGACAATTTCATGGTCTCCGGCTTGGGCGACGTGAAAATGTCCGGCGTGAACATCGCGGGGCAAATTCTTTTTATGTTCATGATTTTTTTGAACACGCTTTGCATGGGCGGCGGAATTTTTTTGACGCAGTTTTTCGGCGCGAAACAAAAATCTGGAATGAGCCAGGCGTTCAAATTCAAATTGTTCTCAGGATGTATAGCCGTCGTCATTTATTTCGCCGTATGCTGGATTTTTCCGCGATGGTGCCTGTCGTTTTTGGTGCGGGGAAATTTGCAGGCGGAAGCGATTTTGGATCAAGGTGAAAAATATCTTTTCATGATGGGATTTTGCGGAATCCCGATGATAATTTGCTACGCAATTGGCTCTTCGCTTAAAGAAATCGGCCGCGTGAAAATTCCGCTCGTCGTCGGCACAATCTCGACTTTCGTGAACGTCGCGTTCAACTGGATTTTCATCTATGGAAATTTGGGCGCGCCACGGCTCGAAGTTCGCGGCGCGGCTTTGGCTACAATCATCGCGAAATCCGTGGAAACAATTTGCTACATAATTTATTGCGTTCGTGTCAAGCCGGAATTCATTTGCAAAATTTCGGAAGTCTTCAAATTGGATTTCGCACTTTTCGGCACGATTTTGAAAAAATGCGCGATGATGCTTTTTTCGGAAATGGTTTGGGCAATCGCAGAAACGATTACGGTCGCGCTTTACAACGGGCGCGGCGGCGCGGATGTGGTGGCGGGAATGGCGGCGAGCTTCGCGATTTCAAATTTGTTCTTCGTTTCGTTCGGCGGCGTCACCACTGCGACCGGAGTGATTTTGGGAAGCACATTGGGCGCGGGAAATTTGGAAGAGGCGAAGCGCGATTCGCGCTGGCTTTTGGCGGGCGGCGCGGTATTCGGTTTCGTGATGCTGCTTTTGGGCTTCGCGACGATTCCGCTTGTGGATGTCGTTTTTTCAAATCTGAGCGAAACCGCCCGGACAATCACGCGCGTGATGGTTTTCGTGCAGGCTTTGTATATGCCCGCTTGGGTTTTCATAAATGTACAGTTCGCGATTTCGCGGGCGGGCGGCGACACGATGATGGGAATGCTCGTCGACGGAATCGGCAATTTGGGAATCGTCATTCCGGGAATGTTCTTCATGGCACTTTGCACGCCGATTGGACCTGTGGCGATGTACGCGATAATCAAGGCGGTGGAATTTCCCAAAATCGCAATCGCGCATTTTTGGCTGCGCAAAGAAAGGTGGCTGAGAAATTTGGCGAATGAAGAAGCGCAAAGTTACCTTTAAGTTTTTTCCTTGACATGCGGGCGTTTTTGTGATAAACTTCGTGCAATTCGCTTTTGCGAAAATTTTGCGATTTTTCATTGGAGGAAAAAATGAAAAACAAATTTGGCTGTATGGGGGGGTATTAACGACCCTGCTTTTTACACTTCTCTTCTCTCTCTCGTCGTGCGATAACGGCAGCACTTCAAGTCCATCGGAAAACGATTCGGGCATCGACACTTCGCTCGGCACTCCGCCCGACGAAACCCTGAAAATCCCAGACAGCGACATCACGGTAAAGAAAGACTGCGCGGATGGAATTTTTTTGGAATTTCCCATTCCAGAAAAAACTTCTCAATACCGCGTGCACATTGACGGAATAGGGCAGGTCGCAGAATCGGTATGGTTTAACGATGAACGAACCAAAGGCGCATTCTTTTATCCTTTCGTCACGCCCGGCAAGGAATACACGTTGCGCTTCGCTTTCTATTCAAAAGAGATTGAGAGGGACGGCTGGAACTATGGCGGGGGAGAGTGCGTCGGTTGGTTTGACGCGACGGTAAAAGCCGGCTCGAGAAGCAAAGGCGAAGTGCGCCTTCTTTCTAAAGGAGCGGTAAGCGTAAAGTCGAACGGCGAATTCAAATTTACGGAACGACCTTCATTCCAAAATGAAAATGTGATGAACGGTGATTGGAATATGATTGTGGCGTTGGTGGAAGGCGTTTCTTGGGAACACGGTGATGACCGCAAGACAAAATGGCGCGGCGAACTAAACATTCCGAGCGCGGAGCTTACAAAAACAATTAACTTGTATTTATACAACGAAAATGGCTCTTGGAGAAATGGCGGCGAGTGGGAAATCGACTTCCTTTGCATCCGCCCGCGAATGGAATACACTTATGACAGCAAGAAATACACATACCAATGGGACAATTTGCTCCACGAAACTCCGCTGTTGGATACAGGCTCAGGATTGTGGAAAGTCATCGATTTGGAAAAAGCTGATGACGTGGAGAAAATCAAAGGTACTTGGAAACATGAAGAACAATGGGAAAGATGGTATGATGATGAAAAGACTTTGAAGGTGAAAATTGTGTACGAAGAAACTTTGGTTATCGAAACTGCAAATGTAACAGAAACTGATGTTTGGACATATACGAAGCCTGATGGAGATGCATTCACAGAAACAGAAAAGGGAAATTGGAGATTTGAAAAATATGAGTCAGATGACGGTTCGTATAGTGAGAGCACAGAAATCTCTTCGGACAACAAAACAATTACTGAAGAATATTCTAGCAAAAAACACATTTCTAAATATTTTGAAAACGAAGATGATGGGAACTACTCTCGACATTACACGGTGAAACTTTTCGAAAATGGAAGCACATTGCGAATAATCCGCTCTGGCACAGATGATGGAGAAAAATACGAATGGTGGAATGACTACAAAAAAGTAAAGTAGTTATTCAAAAAAAAGGAGCGCAAAATGCGCTCCTCAAATTTAGTGTGCGAGAATGTTCATTTTGCGAAAATCGCGCCGCTTTCTGTCGCTCTTGCCCAATATATTTTCGCATGAATTTTTAACATTAATATCCCCTTTTTGTTTGACAACGCGCTGATTATCGTTTATAATTTTAATGTGTGAATTGCGAATTGCGCGTCAAAATACCGTCGCCCAATTTAACTCAAGTTTGTATGGGAGAAAATCATGAAAAAATTTTGTTTCGGAGCGTTGCTGTTCCTTTGTGCGGGATTCCTTGCCGTGGCGCAAGACGTCCCTGTTTATGACGGCGAGGGCGCGGATGTCGCAATGCTCGTTGACATCAAAGCGCACAAAGGCGTAAAGGACAATCTCGTTTTGGTGAACCTTGCGAATCCGAACGGCGCAGATTTTGATGTCTATGTTTACGGAAAAAAAGGTTGGCAAAAATTCGGAAAGGGCATGCTAAAATATTTGCACGACAAAACTACGATGGAGGCTAGCTCTACGAAAGATTTCGGCAAATACGAATGCGCCGCCATTGTTCCGCTTGACGGAAAAAAATACAGTTACGAAACTCGCGTCGAAAACAGCGATTTGTATTTTTACATTTTGCCGGAAAATTTCTCGTACTCGGCGTTTGAAAGCACAGCAACGGAAATCGATGTCTCGTCTTTTCAAAAGAAATTGAAGGACAATATCAGGCTTATCGCGAATTCGCGAAAGATTGCAAACACGGGATTTTTCATTTTCGCCGACAACGGAAACGGCTACAAACTTATCGCCGCCGCGTATTTGAAAAAAGAAGGCGACACTTGTTTCGCGGCAGGTTTCGATTTGGACATCAAGAAGCAAAAATATTCCCGCTATGCGGTATGCGCGAGCGACGGCGAAAAATACAATTGCACCGCGCAGGCGAAAAACAGCGACTTGTATATTTCCATCGAAGATTGACATCTAAATTGTTTTTCGCAACGCGATGGCATCGAAAATCCGCGCCGTAATGTCGAAGCTTTCCGGCGTAAGCGATTTGAAATTGTCGAGCGCGGTGTGCATAAGCCGCCATGTTTGCGGCAGATTATTTTTGAGCGTCTCTTTTTGTGGCATCGAGACTTTTGGAATTCTGTTTTGGACAAATTCCAAAAGTCCGGGGAGATTTTGTAGCGCGTACATATAATTTTGCGCCTCGTCTTGCGGAAGCATCGTAAACGCGACGGCAGGAATTCCCGAAGCCAAAAAGCCGGCGTTGTCGCTGTAGGGAATCGGCAGGTTCAGCCAGCCGCCGCCGAGCGAAGCCAAAATCCCTTTCGCGCCTTGTTCTAGCGCATTGTATTTTTTTGCGAAAGTGTTGGACACACCGCGTGGAAGAATCGATGTGCCTAAAATGGGAATCGTGCCACGCCCCATGCAGTCGAAAACGAAAATGTCCTCGTCGGTTATTCCGGCTTTTTGAATGACGCTCGCGAGTTTGTATGCGCCTTGCGCGGTCACGCCTTCTTCACTTGAAGCAAGTTCTTCTCCATCGGTAAAGAAAATCCGCACATTGTGGATGCCTTTGAATTTCGCAAGACGCGCGGCAAAGTCCATCAGGCAAAATACCGCGAAGGAATTGTCGTTCGCTCCGAACTCGGGCGGCTCGCCTTGCGCCGCATTTTTTTGCACGAATCGGTCGTAATGCGCGATTATCGTTTTCATTCGAAAAGTCGCGCTGTATCCGAAACGCGGCAGTTTCGCGTAGATATGCCTGCGACCGTCGACATTTATGACAGCAGTTTGCACGCCGCGCGCTAAAAGATAATTTTGAATGAACGCGCCGCGATCGACATTTGAGGCGATGAAGCGCAAAAAGGATTCCTTGTCAAACATTTTTTTTGCCGAAAAAATTTGCGATTCGCGTCGAGCAGAATTTCAAGACAAGCGCGAACAAAATTGAAATCGCAATCACTGAAGCGACATACAAAAGCACGAGCAATTTCGTCGAGACAAGCGAATAATCCATTTGGGCGGCATCGAAAAATTTCGCGCCTTGCCTGAGAGGAATCGCCTGCATCAAATAAATTTCAAGCGAATGTTTTCCCAAAAATCGCGTCGCCTTGTTGTCCGCGAAAAATTTCAACATAAAGACGACTATGAAAATCACGAACAAGATTATCTGCGCGCTTTGAATCAGATATACTTGCGCGCGCGGCCATGTGGAATTGTCGCCGCCGAATTCGCGCCAATATGAAATTCCGTAAAGCGACCATAGTCCAATCCACATTGAAATCACGACAAGCGCAAACAGCGCGAAGAATTTTGCCCAATAATTTTTCGTGAAAAATTCAAAAAATTTTTTTTCGTTTTGCGCGACGAGCATCCCGAGCAAAAAGCAAATCGTGGAATTAATCCACCATTCGCCTTCGAACCAAAGCGCGCCGATTTGTTGCCACCACGGCGCGTTCGAAAAGTCGGCGTAACCTTGCGCGTTCCACCACCAATTTTCAGGGCCTATCCACCAGACGAAATGCTTGTTGAACAAAAACCATCCGACTTGCATTGCGATTACGATGAAAATCAGCGCGAAGCAAATTTTTCGATTTTTAATTTTCTTGAAGATAACATAAAATGCGAGATACAAAATCAAAATTACGGGAACAAACCATGCGTTGTCATTTAAAAGAGAAATGCCGAGAATCTTGCAAATCCATTCGCTCGCGGAAAATTTTGTTTTCAAAATCAAATGCCAAATGAGGTAAAACGCGTTCATCACATAATAGGTCACGAGAATTGGCAAGGCGCGCCGTTTCAAAAAGCCGTTCAAATAGCCGGGCTTCGTGTCGAGACTTTTTATCAGGCCGAAACCTGAAACGAAAAAGAAAAGTCCCACGAATAAAAATCCAGTGTCATGGAAAATCTGGATTTCATTCGCCTTTGTCACAATTTGCATCTGCGAAATGTGATGGCTTATTACGCCCAGAGCCGCCAAGCCTTGAAGCGATTTCGTGGCGCGAATGCTCAAAAAATCCGAATGAAAGGAATTTTCTTTCGCGACGCTTCCGCCAAGAAAAATCACAAAAATCCAAAGCGCATAAAAGCAAAATGAAACAAGAGGAAAACTGAATGACATAAAAATAGTATAGCGCGGATTTTGCGAAAACTCAAGGTGAATTTTTATCGCGCTTCATGAAAAAATTTTATGTTCGCGCGAGGATTGCTAAATCAAAAAGTTTCAAGGCAGTGAGGGAACTGTCCCTTATTTTTCAAATAGCAAAAAACTTTCACATTTTCTGCTATTTGAAAAACGCAACTTCGCAACGAAGTGAGAAGTTGCCTCAGATAAACGAGTTTTCTTAGAAAATTCGTATTAAAATGAGCGACGCGAGTTTTTGCGTTTTTCGTCCGCAAAGCGGACAAAATGCGAGCCTCTTGCGAGCAAGCGAAAACTCGCGTTAAAGAAAACGATGCGAGGCTCACAGGAATTGTCATTGCGAGCCGAAGGCGAAGCAATCCACCATTTTCGGAGCAAACAAATACTCGTTAGCACGATTGCGCCGTGCGGCGCAAGTCGCAAGACTTGCGATGCAAACCAAAGGTTTGCGATATATTTTAGTCGCTGATATTAAATGCTCTCAATTTTTCTGCAAAAATTTGTCGCTATTTTTTCCTCTTGTTCGGGAAGCGAGAATTTTTCTTTACCCAGCGCGATGGATTTTACCAAGAAAAGCAAATTCCGCGCGAGCGTCCGCATCATTTGCAAGCCTTCCTCGTCCTGCTGTCCGAGTTCGGAATCGGGCGAGTGAAGACCGTTCCAATATTGTCCCGAAGCAATCGGCATTCCGCTGATGGAAAAATATTTGTTCAGTTCGTCGAATGTCGAAGTGATTCCGCCGCGTCGCGCCGTCACGACCGCACAGCCGACTTTCATCGTTTTCGAAAAAGACGTGCTGTAGAAAAGTCTGTCGAGCAAAGCAATGAGCGTAGCGTTCGCCGAGGCATAGTAAACTGGGCTTGCGACTACGAGCGCATCCGCCGCCTGAAATTTTGGTGCGATTTCATTAACCGCATCATCAAACACGCACCGCCCGTTCTTTCTGCACGAATAGCATGCGACGCATCCGCGAATGTCGCTCGCGCCCACATGAATCGTTTCAAATTCCGCGCCGCTTTCGGAAAATATTTTTTCCATTTCATGAATCGCGGAATACGTCGTTCCGTTTTTATGTGGACTTCCGTTTAAAATCAGGATTTTCATTTTGCTTCCTCGTTTGTGGTATTGTCGACTCCCGTCTCGACATATTTTTGCAACTGCATTTCGGCTTCTTTGACATTTTTGATTATGCTCGGTCCTCCTATGCATCCGCCTTCGCAAGCCATCACTTCGATGAGATTCGGCGTGTCGGGCTTTGACGGAATTTTCCCGGAATTTATCATTCCATAGGCGTTGAGCATTTTCATTCCGCTTTTTGTGAGTCCATTGATTTTCGCCGCTCGCAGAATCGACTTATCCTTGAGGCGCACTTCCACCGCTTCGGCGACTCCGCCGCTTTTCGCGAAATTTCTTCCGCTCGCTGTTGGAATCGTCGAAATTTCTTCTGCCTGCATTTTTGAAACGTCAATTTCCTTTGCGATGAAAAGCGATTCCAAATCAAGCGTGCTCAAAACATAGTCCACCATTTCGTCGTCAAAACCTTCGCGCCGTTTCGCAAGACACGGTCCGATGAAAACAGTGATGCAGCCAGGATCGGCTTTTTTCGCAAGTTCAGCGGTGTAGTGCATTGGAGTCTTCGTTTCGGAAATGCATTCCGCCAATGCCGGAACATGTCGGCGCACCGCCCGCACGTATGCCGGGCAACATGAAGTGGTCATCATTTTGTCACCGCGCGCCATCCGCTCTTCGAATTCGCGCGCCTCGTTGTCGGCGCAGATGTCCGCTCCAATCGCGACTTCCCACACACGGTCAAATCCCGCTGCCTTTAAAGCCGCTTCAAGCTGCCCTGGCACCGCCTTGAACTGCGCGGCAATCGCCGGCGCATAAAGCGCGACGACCTTTTTCGGAGAACTCTCTGGAATAGAATTTTCATTCGCAGAATTTTTTTCCGCTGAAATACCGGTTTGCAAATTCGCACTTTCAGAATTCGCATTCGATTTTTTCATCAAATGTTTTATCACATCCACGAGCTGGCTTTTTCCCATCATCGCGCCGAACGGACATTCGCGCATGCAGTTTCCGCAAAAAATGCATTTGTGGTAGTCGATTTTTTCGCGCCCGCTTTCGTCCTTTGAAATCGCTCCGACAGGGCATGCCTCTTCGCACGGCACAGGTATTTTTATGATGGCGTGGTACGGACAGTTTTCCATGCATTTTCCGCAATTGATGCACGCGCTTTCGTCAATGTGCGCGTGCCTTTCAACGCGAATGCAATTTTTCGGGCAGTTCACCATGCACGGCCGGGCATCGCATCCTTGACAAGCGTTCGTCACCATGTAATGCGCCTTGACGCACGCGTTGCAGGCTTCGTGCAAAACCGTGAGCATCGGCCAAGTCGGTTTGGGGCGTTCCAAAGCCTCTTTCGCGAACGACGCGAGCGTGCGCTCTTCGTCGACATTTTCCACTGAAATTCCCATTCGGGCAATCGTGCGCATTCGGACTATTTCGCGGTCATGAAAAACGCAGCACCGAATCGGCTTTGCGTCGCGCGGAACCATTTCCCGAGGAATGAAGTGAACGCCTTCCTCAAGCCTTCCTTCGAGCTGAAGCTTCGCGATTCGCACCAAGATTTCGCGCTTCATGTTCGCCGTGTTGTTGTTTATGTTGAGCATTTTTCCACCTTAAAAAATTAAGTGCCTCGGAAAACCCGCTTGCGGATTCGCCACACGGCTCGTCGCAAGAATATTTTCCGAGGACACTCATCTAATGCCCCTAAAAGGCTAGCTGCAAAATTAGTCTTTCAAAGAGCCATAGTCGAAGTAATATTCAAATTCCTGCTTGCAGAATTCTCCACTGAACGGATTTACTTCGATTTCCGCTTTGTATGTGTCCGTGAAAAATTCCACTTCGTATTTCGCGCGGTCGCCTCGGTCATAGTCCAACTCAATTCTAAAATCCGTGGCCTCAGGAAATTTTTCACGCAAAAGCGATTTCACGTCTTCCATATCCAATTTTATATTCTTGGATTCCGCCGGCGTGCGACTTTCAATTTTCAAATCCGTGAGCGACAATCTGTTTCCAATTTTGTCAATTTCGACTTCGTAAGTCGTCTTCGCGCTGTCGATGAAAAGCAATTCGTACTCATTGTCCTTGAAACTGAAATTCTTGAGCTGCGCGTCTTCAGGAATTTTTTCGCGCGCCAATTCCAGCACTTTTTTCGGCAGACGCTCTGCAAACGCAATTCCCACAAACAAAACGAAAAATGTCAAACAAAAAATTTTTTTCATAATTTTATTTCCTCCAATTATGAATTTAAAAAATTATAACGCATTTTTCAAGAAAAATAAAGTGAATTTTCCAAAAGAAATTCAGCAAAAATTGTGCGGAAATTTTCCTAAAAAAAATTGGATTTCAAAAAAAATTCTCGCTCCTTATTCTAATGAAAAAAAATTGAACGCCAAATCAAAATTGGCTTTTTCATTTTTCATTCCACAAAAAAAGCGGCAAGAATTTTTTCCTGCCGCTTTTTGCTTGTCTTTGCGAAAACTAAATTCCGTTGAAATGCGTCGCGTTTTTTTCCTTGACATATTCCACGAATTCCTGCAATTGGAATGTGCGCTGTTCGAGTCCGCTCGAAAAACGGAAACGGCAGGCGACGGTCTTGCTTTCCATTTCGTTTTTGCCGACGACGAGAATGTACGGCGTTTTGTGTTCCGAAGAAATAAGCTTGATTTTCGCTTTCATGTTGGAGTCGTCCAAGTACGCGTTGCTGCGGATGCCCGCCGCCTTCAATGCCGCGTCCACTTCCTTCGCGTAGTCGTCGAATGTGGAAGCAATCGGCACGACCGCCACTTGCTCGAACGCAAGCCACGCCGGAAACGCGCCAGCATAATTTTCAATGAGGATTCCCAAAAAACGTTCGATGGAACCGAGCACCGCGCGATGAAGCATCACTGGATTGTGCTTGGCATTGTCCGCGCCGACATACTCCGCGTTGAGCCTTTCAGAACCTGGCAGCTGGTAGTCCAGCTGAATCGTGCCGCACTGCCATTGCCGGCCGAGCGCGTCGACCAAAGTGTATTCCAATTTCGGACCGTAGAACGCGCCTTCGCCCGGCTGGATTTCGTATGCCATTCCCGCCGCGTTGCACGCCGCTCCCAACTTTTTTTCCGCCTGCCGCCACGTTTCTTCCGTGCCGACATGGTCTTCGGGCATCGTGGAAAGTTTTACGATGAGATTTTTTTCAAATCCAAAGTCCTTGTAAACGTCAAGCAAAAGCCGACAGAATTTTTCCACTTCGCTTTCGATTTGTTCTTCAGTGCAAATAATGTGCGCGTCGTCCTGCACAAAACCGCGGACGCGCATGATTCCGTGCAAAGTTCCGCTCGGCTCGTTGCGCACGCAATGTCCGAATTCCGCAAGGCGCAAAGGCAAGTCCTTGTAGCTTCGAGTGCGGCTTTTGAAAATCTCGAGCGCGCCCGGACAGTTCATCGGCTTCACCGCGAAAATCCGCTTTTCGCTTTCGGTGATGAACATATTTTTTTGATAATGTCCCCAATGTCCGCTGCGCTCCCAAAGCGTTCTCGGCATGATTGCGGGCGTGTTCACTTCCTGATATCCGTCCGCCGTAACTTTTTCTCGCATATAATTTTGAAGCGTGACATAAAGCTGCCAGCCGTTCGGATGCCAAAAAATTTGCCCCGGGTCTTCCGTGTCCAAATGAAACAAATCCATCTGCACGCCCAATTTCCGATGGTCGCGCTTTTCGGCTTCCTCGAGCATCTTGAGATATTCTTTCAAGTCATTCGGCTTTTCAAATGCGAAGGCATAAACACGAGTGAGCATCGGACGAGCGGAATCGCCGCGCCAATACGCGCCCGCGATTTTCGAGAGCTTGAAACTTTGCGCGTTGATTTCGCGCGTGTTCGCGACATGCGGGCCGCGGCACAAATCGCAAAATCCATCCTGCGTAAAAATCGAAATCGTTTCGCCTTCCGGCAAATCCTGAATCAGTTCAATTTTATACGGCTGATTTTTGAAACGTTCCAAAGCCGCTTCGCGCGAAATTTCCTCGCGGACAAAATCGCAATTCGTGGCGAGGATTTTTCGCATTTCCTTTTCGACAGCGGGAAAATCTTCTTCGGAAATTTTCTTTTCGCCGAATTCAAAGTCATAATAAAATCCGTTTTCGACTGCCGGTCCGATGGCGAATTTCACATCGGGAAACAAATGCAAAATCGCTTCCGCCATGACATGCGAAAGGCTGTGCCGCAAAGTCTGAAGTTTTTCGTCTGACATAATTTTCCCTCTTTAATGTGTATAGTTCCAAATGACGGGGCGGAATTTTTTCGTGAGAAAAGTCATCAGCACGATTTTTATCACGTTGCCCGGAATGAACGGAAGCAAAACCGCGATTACGGCTTTTTGAAATGTCGCCTGCGTCACAAACATAAATCCGACAATGCCGCACGCGAACATGACCACGCTTTGAAAAACCGCCGCCAAACAAATCACGAGGTATTGCTTTTTTTGTGAGTGAATTTTTTCTTGCGGCAAAAAAATCTTGAGCGCAAGTCCGCCCAAAAAAGCGATGAGCAAATATCCCCACAAAAAACCGAAAGTCGGTCCATGAAGCAAAACCTGAATTCCAGCCTTGCCAGTGTAGACCGGCAAGCCGATTGCGCCGAGAAGCAAAAAAATCGCTACGGCGATGCTTCCGTAAAGCGGACCCAAAAGAAGCCCCGAAAGCATTACCAGCATATCTTGAAACGTAATCGGAATTCCGCCAGGAAGCGGAATCAGGAGAAAACACCCCGCCGCAATCAACGCCGCAAAAAGCGACGTCAAAATAAGATTGGTGGATTTCACTTGAAATCAGTCCTTGGCGCGCTCGACAAACGAACCGTCGCGCGTGTCGATTACGATGCGGTCGTCGGTGTTGCAATAAAGCGGAACGCGCACTTCCGCGCCCGTATCCAACGTGGCGGGCTTGAGCGATTTTCCAGAAGTGTCGCCCTTTATGCCAGGCTCGCAATACGTGATTGTGCGTGTGATGTTAATCGGCAATTTCACTCCGACCGGCGCGTCATTGTAATAAGTGATTTTCACTTCGATGTTTTCATCGTCGGGAGAAATGTAGCCGGCGTAGTCGCCCAAATCATCTTTCGTAAGCGAAACATCTTCATATGTTTCCTGATCCATAAAATGGAAATCATCGCCGTCAATGTAAGAAAGCTGAACGGACTTTTCCACCAATTCGACTTCCTCGAATTTTTCGCCGGCATCCAATCCCAAATCCTGCGTGCCGCTAGTGACGATGTTCTTTACGCGAAGCTTTGTGACCATTCCATTGCGGCCGCCCTTTTGACCAAGCATGCGCTGCACGATGAACGGCGAGCCTTCAAACATAAACGCCGAACCAACTCTGATTTCGTTTGTAGTAATCATCTTTTTTTCCCGACAAAGCCCGCGAGCGAGCCTTGCCTTTTCCTTGAAAATTAAGTGTGCGGATATGATAACATTTTTTTAAAATTAAATCAAGTCGGTGGAATGAAAACGCACTTTTGCCAAAAGCATCGCGCAGTCCGCGTGGACACCGCGCGGTTTCGACGGCTCAACCTCCGCGCAAATGTCCGAAGCGCCGTCATTGCGAGTGAAACGAAGCAATCCATTGTCCATAGATTGCCACGACCGCAAGCGGTCTCGCAATGACAGAAAGCCCATACAGGATTTGCAATGACAGAAAACACTATGCACGGTTCGCGATAATTGCGTCTGTCGAAATCACCGCGCCAGCGTCTTGAAATGCGCCTTCACCAACTTGCCCGATTCCGTCAAATCGCTGTCCGTCCAGTCGCTTGTCTTTGAACAGCCCGAACTGATTGCGCTTGCGGTTTCGTTTTTGTTGCAAAGGCTCCAGTTCAAATGGCTGATGTTGTACTTTTTGAGCAAGTCGAACCACGCTTCGGATTCCGCTTTGTTGAAACCGCCGTTTCCGCTCGCGTCGCATGTTCCGAATTCGGTGATGAAAACAGGCATTCCGTTTTTCACCGCGTTCTCAACTCTCGTCCGCATATCGCTCTTATGCGTGTTCGCGTAAAAATGGAAAGTATACATCACATTCTCAAAGTTGAGTTTGTCCGCCCACGCTTCGTCCAAATCCTGCGACCATGTGTTCGTTCCCACGATAATGACGGCGTTCGGCGCATTAGCTCGGATTACGGGAATCACTTCTTCCGCATACGGCTTTATCGCAGAAGACCACGGAGAACCTGTCGGCTCGTTGCAGATTTCGTAAAGAACATTGTCGTACTTCGCGTATCTTTGCGAAATTTCGGCGAGGAACTTTTTCGCGTCCGCTTTCGTGTCGTTCGGATTGTAATTGTGAACATGCCAATCAACGATGACGTACATTCCGAGTTTCGTCGCCGCGTCCACTCCGTCGCAAATGATTTTTTTAAGCGCGGTCTTGTCGCCACCGTTGCAATAGCCATTGTAATCTTTCGGATACAAAACAAGTCTAATGCAATTCGTATTCCAGTCGTCGCGCAGTGTTTTAAGCGCGGCTTCATTCACATAGCGCGTCATTTCCGCGCCAAAGTTCAGTCCGTGCGTTGACATTCCATAGAGTTGATATTTTTGATTGTGCTCGTCGTACAAATACGCGCCCGAAACGCGCAACGCCCCGTGATTTGCAAACGGCGTTCCCGATTGCGTTGCCGGCGGCGTGACAGGCGTTTGCGTTTGATTGCCGCCATTTCCAGAAGAAGTCCCGCTCGATTTTACGGTGACTTCGATTTTGGAAAGCACAATGCCAAAGCCATTGACATAAAGCCCGTCCACTTTGAGTTTTTCCGCGTCGGAATCTGTGAGCGTGTAGACGATTTTTTCGGAATTCGGCGTGAAAGAAGCGTCGCCATCGCTTTGTTGCAAAGTCGCGCCTGAAACATTTCCCGAAGAAAGAAAATTCCATTTGCCTGAAGAATTTTCATAGATTTTGATTGCGCGATATTCTGCGCCAGAAATTTCCGAAACGGAAAGAATTATTTCGCTTCCGCCCGAAACATCAGCGAATTGTTCTTTTTCAACGTAAACAGAGATTTTCCAATTTTCATCGTCAAAACGTTCGCTTCCTTGCCAAACCGTTTTTTGTTCAGTGGAAGAAGTTTGATTTTGTGAAGGTTGTGTTTCTTGCGTGCCGCCAGAGGCTTGCGAATTATCGTCGGAATTTTTAGAAGAGAGATTTCCGACTACATCGCAAGAGAGGAAAATACCCCCCCCATAAATAGCAGCAAAAATAAAGAAGAGACTTTCAATACAGAAAAAAAAGCGCGTTTCATACGCCCTCCGAAAAAAAGGATGCATTTATTATAACATGGATTTGCGGAAAAAGCAAAGTTTTTTTGAATGGTCATCCTGCGCAACTTTGCTCACTTAAGAATGTCCGAAGCGCCGTCATTGCGAGTGAAACGAAGCAATCCATCGCCTATAGATTGCCACGACCGCAAGCGGTCTCGCAATGACAGAAAGCCTATGCAGGATTTGCAATGACAGAAAACGCGATGCGCGGCTTGCGTAACATTCATATTGACTAAAACAAATTTAATATTTTCAGCCCCGCAATATTTCCGAGGTGCCTTTCGTTGCTTGTCAAAAGCGTCGCATCGTGTTCGACTGCCAACGCGCCAATCAGAATGTCATCGTCTTCGATGATTTTTCCTTTGCACCGCAAATCGGCATAAATTTTCGCCGCAATTCGCATAGTCTCCGCTGTCATCGAAGTTATTCCAAAATATTTTGCGAAGGCTTCAAATTTCTGCAAAACATTTTTCGCGTCCTTGTAATAAAGTCCACGCAAAATTTCGTAATACGCGATGTCGGGGATTTTTATTTCGCTGGCAGAGATGGCGTTTATAAAATCCAAAGCCGCTTTTTTGCCGCCGATGAAATAACTTATAAAATTCGCGTCCAAAAAATATGTCAAAACGTCACTTCCGTGAATTTGAATTTTTCGCCCCGCAATTGCTCCGCTTCTTCTTCAGGCAATGTGCCGAAAAGCGAAATCACAGGGTTTTCCGCAGACTCATCTCGCAACGCATTTTTAGCGCAAAGATAAGAAATAAAGTCAAAAGCCTCTTTTTGCTGTTCACGAGTGAGGGTTTCGTAAAGTCTCAACATTTCCTCTGCCATTTTCGCCTCCGTTTTCCGATTCCACTATACAATATTTCGCCCGATTTTGCAACTGTTCCCGAAAACCGCGCAAATGTCCGAATCATCGTCATTGCGAGTGAGACAAAGCAATCCATCGCCTGTAGATTGCCACGACCGCAAGCGGTCTCGCAATGACAGAAAGCCCATGCAGGATTTGCAATGACAGAAAACGCTATGCGTGGCTCGCAATGACCACACCTCGTCATTGCGAGTGAGACGAAGCAATCCACAACATCACACAACTAATTCGAAATCGTCACATTTACCGTTTTATTTATGACCGTGCCGTCGTCCAACGTCAACTCCACATAAACCTGCGCGGGCATATCGCCCACCGGCGGAATAACCGGCACACTTACGGAGAATGTCGGAGTACCTGTCGCCTGCGCACCGGGGAACGGATTTCCAGAACTGTCACGAATTTGCAAAGTGCATGTTCCGCTCGGCGTTCTTCCTTTGGAATCTGTCACTTCTTTCAGCGTCACGCTTTTTCCGCTGTGCAAAGTCATGCCTTCCACGATATCTTTTTCACCGCCGTCATCTACAATCACCTTGAATGTGTACGTTTCAAGCCCCGGAATCACTATCTCGATTCCGCCAGAAAGGTCGCCTTTTTTGAGTACGCCTGTATTGTCCGCGGAGTTCGGCATGATTTTCCATTTTGTGCCATTGGGCTGGGGCGTTACGGAGAATTTGTCGCAAACAGTTTGGTCTATCGTTACGCCCGTTCCCGCGCTCAAAATCCGAGTGTCCGCCGCATATGCAGAAGGCGTAATCGTAGCAACGCTTGTGGCGGTAAGCGCGCCATCGACTTGAATTGTCGGAATTGACGAGTTTTGAATATAAAGATAAATGTCATTACTTTCCGCAAATTGCGCCGCACCTTTCATCACGAGCGTAGCATTGCAATCAAGATATGCGCCTTTGCCCTTATTATTGGATGTATTGCCGCTTACCAAGCCGCCTTCCATTTCACATATACCATAATTTTTAATGGTAATTCCATTTCCGCTGTTTGTGCCCGTGTTGCCTCTTATTGCGCCGCCCTTTATCGTCACTTTGCCGCTAGCCATTGTGGATGTGCTACGAGAAATGCAAACGCCGCCGCCGTCATTGGCATTGTTGTCACTGATTATGCCGCCATTCATCGTAAGCATGCCGTCAGAAACGAAAACGCCGCCACCGTCGTTCTGGCATTCGTTTTCTTTTATTTCGCCACTGTTCATCGTGATCGCACACGTTTTAACGAAAACACCGCCGCCGCTGCCAGTCGAGACATTGTCGCTGATTGTGCCGCCATCCATCTCAAACGTGATATCGCTTTCGGAATATGTGCTTTTATAAGCATAAATTCCTGCGCCATATTCCGCCTTGTTGCTGTTGATTGCGCCGCCGCTCATTGTCATCTTTCCGCCACTTTGAATATACACGCCGCCTCCATTCTTGGAAGCAGAGTTGGCTGAATCTGCGGTCGTTCCTCCAACTGTACCAAATGTCATCGTGAAAACGCCGCCATTGTCAATATATATACCACCGCCAAAGCCATCACTACCAGTCGCTGTATTTTTTTCGATGCGTGCCGCACCTACCAGTTCAAGCGTACCCGCAGAATAAATTCCGCCGCCCTTGCCCGCAGTCGTATTGCCACTGATTTCGCCATCGGATACCGTAACCTTGCCAGTCACACCGGAACCATTGCCAAAATAAATGCCTCCACCTGAATTTGCAGCCTTGTTTCCGCTTATAGTTCCGCCAGTCAAAGTGAACACGGCAGTATTTGCAACAGAAATTCCACCGCCCGACACAGCCTCGTTGTCACTGACTTTGCCGTCTGTCATGTCGAAAGAGATATTTTCACCGACATAAATTCCGCCGCCATATCCGCTTGCCGTGTTTCCGCTGATTTCCACATTTTTCAGTTCCAATTTGCCCGTACCACCGATATAAACACCGCCGCCTGAGTCCGAAGCATTGTCCGCACTGTTGTTGCTGATTTTGCAGTTTGTCGCCGTAAGCGTGCCGCCAAATACAGAAATTCCGCCGCCTCGTTTCGCTTTGTTGTCGATGATTTCGCAGTCGCTCATTTCAAGCGAGCCATTTTTAAAATTGAAGTGAATTCCGCCGCCTCTTCCAGTATTATGCTGTCCGTTCTTGATGACAAGTTTTTCCAATTTGAGATTCAGTACGCCGCCATTGGCCGGATCAGGAGTGGCGTTTATGACGCGCTTTAAATTGTTTGCGTTGAGAGTCGCCTTTTTCGTATCGGACAAAGCCTTTATCGTGAGTTTCAAGGTTTTGTCAAGCGCGACAAACGAAGCCATTTCCTCCGCACCCGAAAGGTCGCCTTCAGAAAGCGTCACTTCACCGTCAACATAAATTGTGTAATCTTCGCTGCCATCGTTCCTTGCGAGCACCGTGTCGATGGCTTTTTGAATTGTTTTGAAAGGTTTTTCAAGATTTCCAGAATTAGTATCGTTGCCAATGATGTCGCCCTTGTCATTGTCTTCGTACCAGCCCGCGCCGCTTCCACGCACATAAATCAAGTCGGACATACTTTTGAGGACACCGTACTCGCCATCGGGAATGAGTTTATATTCTACGCCGCTTGCGTCCGGCGTTACCGTGAATTTTTCGCAAATGCCATCCGTGATTGTTCCACCGTCTTTGTGAATAATTTTCGTTCCATTTTTGTATAAATTTTGCGGTATTGTTATTCTTGCGACAACATTTTCTGAAAGTGAAAGTTCGCCAATCTTGACAACCCCGCTTGAAATATAAACATCATTGTCTTCCGTAATTTTTGCCGCGCCGTTCATAGTGAATGTGCCGCCATCGGCAACATGCACTCCGGCTCCGTCGCCATCAGTCGTATTGCCGCTGATTTCTCCGCCGTTCATAGTGAATGTGCCACTTCTGTAGACATACACACCACCGCCACCATCGCTCCCGTTCGTTTTGTTTTTGCCAATGTCGCAATTCGTCATCGTGAGAGTTCCGTTGGTATAGACTGCGCCGCCCCTCGTCGCATCGCATGCCGTTATTTTTACGCCTGTCAGATTCGCGGTGCCACCTATTTGAACATTAAGTTCGCCGCCGTCCGCAGATGAATGGCAGTCCGTTATTTCACCGCCATTCATTGTAAGGCTGGCGTTTCCTTCGACATATATGCCGCCCGCGCTGTCGCTGCCGTCCACAGTGCAGTTGTCCATGTCAACTGTGCCTTCTACGGTAAAGCCTATGTCCTTGAAGTTAATATCTTGCACTGTCAGTACAGCACCAGAGGCTACCGTGAATGTGCGTCCCAAACCTGTTATCGTGCGAGCCGTGCCGTCCACGCTTGCTATCGTGAGTTTTTTGTCCAATGAAAGTGTCGAGCCGTCCCCAACATCGCCCTTTAGGAAGATGCGGAATTCCGTGCTCGTATCCAGCGTAGAATTGCTCACCAATTCCAGGGCGCGGTTGAGCGTCGCGAGCGGGTCGAACTGCGTGCCAGTGTTCGTGTCATTAGCAGGCGCGCCGTTTATGTCTGTGCCGCCCACATAAAGCGTGGTGTTTTGGAATTTTTTTAAGTGGTCATCTTCGAGCACGATGTCTCCGTCCGAAGAAATATACTCCGCGCTTCCCACAAACTTGTCCGTGGTCAAATTGGCATAGACATTTACGATTTGGTCGATGCGGTAGACGAGCATAGAATGCTCGCCGTAGAAATTTATCGTGAGATTATACGCGCCTAAATCTGTGACAGTATGGTTGATGATGAATTCGCCACTATTGAGTTCGTTCGCGCCCACTTTCACTGTGAGCTTTGTATCACCTTTACTCAGCACATAGTCCACGCTTTTGATTTCAGACAAACCGCCAAACTGCACAAAAAGGATTATTTTGCCCGCGCCGTCTGCGGAGTTCGTGGAATATCCGAGCGTGAAGTTCAAGGAAACATTCGGATTCGTCGCGCTGATTGTGAATTCTTGTGTCTTCTGCGTGGCAATCACTTTTCCAGAAGAATCCAAACCGTTCGCCATAACGTTCCATGTGCCATACGGAAGAGCGATGGAAAAAGTTTTATTTGCGTCATCAACGGACGCCTCTATCCTTGCAGTACTGTTTTCCGCAAAAACTTCGTAGCGAACAACCGTAGGGACGGTCGGCACAGCGGTGCGCGATTTGTCCACAGTGCCGTACGAAGACAAAACTCCGCTTATAGTTCCGTAGCCTTCTCTTGGTTGCGAAGAAGCCGCGGATTCTTTCGCGCCAATTTCCGCAGAAGAAAGCAAATTGTCGCATCCGTAAAAAATCGCCGCCACAAAGAACGCCGCGAGCGCAATGAGAAAATTCAGTTTTCGGAACAAATTCTTTCTTTTCATATATTTTCAACAAGGCTTCGCCATCAATCCAAATTATAAATTTCCGTGCGAAGTGACACCTTTTTTGTCATCGCGAGACCGCTTGCGGTCGTGGCGATCCATACAGATTGTAGATTGCCTCGCCGCCAAATGCGGCTCGCAATGACACACTCCCATTATCATTGCGACGGTTTCGACAAGCTCAAACCTACACAACGATGCATAATGATAATCGAGCGTATCGAAATCATATCTCCTCGCAACGGTTTCCCCTTTTTTAATTATATCACGCAATCAAGTTTTTTTATAGTGCAATTCGCCGCTGTATTTTTGGCCGCCATAAGTCGCCGTCACTTTTATCACATAAGTAATATTCGACGGTAAGCTCGAATTCGAAAGATCAATTTCGTTAGAACTTTCTTTCTCACCAGTGAAAATCGTACCTTGATAAAGAGACCACTCCCAATTAGTGAACGCGTCCGCATTAAGTTTTACTCCATCTCCGAACGCGTAAATTGTTATGTTGCTTCCATCGCCGCTTGTTTCTATTTTATTACTATCAGTGGAATCAAACGAGAATTTGATTTCTTGGGGCGGAGTTACTATTATCGTGCCGCCGCTTACAACGAGTTGCGCTTCCCCAGCATTCACGCTCAGCATATATCCTTTATCGCTTGTAAACGCACTTGGCAAAGAAGTCCCATAATTCGTGCCATATCCGCTCGTGATTGTCACAGGACTTGTGACAGTCGGTTCGGTCTCCGTCGTCACGCCGATTTGCGTTTCAGAAAGCGAGCCAGGATATATTTTGATATGTGTGCCTGTACGCAATTGCAAATTCTTCGCCAATCCCGAATTTGTCTTATTTCCAATGATTTTCACGCCGCCTAAAATGTTCAAGATTCCGCTCGGATTGTTCGAACCGCTGTCTATGTTCAAAATCACCGCGCCAGTATCAGTTGTCATTCCGCTGATTGAAACATTTTGCAATGTGAGTTCCGACTTGATGTTAACGAAAATTCCACTTGTTATTACATCTGAAGTTTGCGATATGTTCAAGTCGTGCATTTCCACATTTCCATCTACGACAAACAGAGATTTTGTTTTGTCTGTAATTGCGCAGGAAAGGGTAACGCGGCTTCCCGCGCTTCCTCCATTACAACCTTGCAAATACAGTTTTTTGTCAGAAAGGTTCGCGCGTATCTCTTCGCTTATATCAAGGTCGCTCAAAATGAAAATCTTTGCCGAAGCGGGAGCGGGCGTAAATGAATCGACGGCTTTTTTGATTGTCGCGAATGGCTTTAATTTTGTGCCGTTATCCGTGTCGCTGCCTCCCGCGCTCACAAAGAAAACGCTCGGATTTACGGTGATGTTTGGAGATGTGAAATTATCGGATTTCGCGAAGCCTTCTTTTTCCGCATGCGCCGTTATGGTGAAAATGCCTGCCGGCAATCTTATCGCAAGCGGACTTGCACCGTTTCCCGAATCAATTTTCGCACCGTCCGCCGTTTGCGAAACTGAATAAACTATTGTCGCGCCGTCGGTGGCTTGCAAAGTGTAAGTCGCCATTCCGTCGCTTTCATCTTGTTCAAGCGTTGTGGCGGAAGTGGAATTGGGCGGGTCAAGTTTTCGTCCGTGCGATGTGAACGATTTTTGCGAAGTAAGTCCGCCCTCGTCCGTCAAAGTGAGCACAATGTCAAACGGCGCAAGCCCTTTTATGTCGATGTCAGTGGTGATGTAACAGTTCGGAGTCCAACCCTTATCAGCTGGCGTAATAGGTTTGCCATCTTTGTCATAAGTCGCCGCCACTATTCCCGTAGGCGCAGTGGAAGAAATCGTCCAACCGTCGCTAGAAGTCGCGCCGTCAAAATCTGCCGCGCCATCTGGCTTTTCAAAAACATGCGTCCGTCCGTTTTCTTCCACCGTCAAAGTTTTGTCGTCGTCTTTGAGCGCGGGCAATTCAATCGCGAGAATCAACCATTCCTGTCCGTCCGCCACAATTTTTTCACCCATCGCGTTGGGAATATCCGCAGGCGGAGTGTTGCATCGCAAGCGGATTGTGTGCGAAGATTGCGGGCGTTCTTCCGCGCCATAATCCGAGCGGTACAGCGTCACCGTCGGCGAAATGTCGAATCGCGAAACATCGCCGTCTATCGTGTCGAGCAAGCTTTGAGGAAATGTTATGCTGAACGTGCTTGTCAAAAAATTCGTTCCGCTTTCCGTGTGAGTGGTCGTCGTAGTGCCGCCCGCGCCGTCGTCCTCTTTTTCCGTCCAAGTTTGCAACAAGTCGTCGTTTTCAGGAAAATTAAAATCGTCATCGGAAAGCGTTAAGTTATTCGGAAAACTAATTTCCGCGCGAAGTCTGTGTTCGCCCGGATTTTCCACGACATAATTTATGGTAACATCTTTGCCTGAGCCGATGTTCTGCTGCGCGCCTTGCGAAACTGGCGTAACTGAAAAATCCGTCTTCGTCACGCTCGCGACGCTGCCGTAGTCTTCCAAAAAATCTTTCGGAGTTTCTTGAAACAAATCGCATGCGAAAAGCAAAACGCTCGCGCACAATGCCAAACAGATTTTGAGAAAATTTATTTTTCGCGAAAGATGACTTTTCATAGCGCAGTCACCACGGCGAGAATTTACACGGGGGGGGGTAGCAGAAAAATCGTCTTTCATCAAAATTTCACTCCTAATGAAATTTGCGGAGAAATAGTTCCGCAAGACATATCCTTGAATTTCACATGCACGAAATCCGCGCCCGCCGCCAAAAAGAAATGCCCGGATTTGCCCGGAAGATATTGCAGCGCAAAACCGCCTCCGAAAGCAAGCCCCATCGCATCCAAATTCGGGCTTGAAAATTGCACGGACGAATAGTCGAACTTCGCGTCGAAAAGCGTCGCCACGCCCACGCCGGCGTGCAATTCCAAAACCAACTTTTTGGGAATGAAATGCGCCTGATAAATCAAGTTGAACATTCCCGTCAAATAATTTCCGCTAAAATCGTAAAGCGCGGTGTCCGCCTGAATGCGCGAATAGTGCGCCTTCAATCCCGCGCCGAAATGCGTCTTTTTCCGAATCGAAAAAATCAGCGAAATGTCCGCGCTCGCGTTCAAAAACATAATGTTCGTGTCCATATATTTTTCGAGCGTGCCGTCATAAAACAGTATCGGCAAAAAATATCCCGCGCCAAGCTGAACTGTATCGAAAGATAAAAATTTTGGCTTCGCGGAAATGTTTTCGGAGACATCGGAAAAGTCGCCGGGATTTTTCGCGGAGATTTTGTAATTGCCTTCAATTATTTTTTCCGAATCAAATTGAACGCGCGCCGTCTTGCCGTCCGGCGAAACTTCCAAAATTTTTCCTTGCGAAATTTCTTTTTCCGCGCCGTCAATTTCCACCGCAAGCAATGCGAACGAAGTTCCGTCGAAAAAATTTTCTCCATGCAAAGAAAAAATTCCGTCATTGCCTTTTTCGGAATTCACGTTGACTTTCTTCGGGCGCACGGATGCTATCTTCGGCATAATCGCCTTCAAGACCGTAAAATTTTTCCATTCGGATTTCTTTTCCCTGTCCAGCAAATTCGCCGCCGAAACCTGAAAACGATAGTCGCCGGCCTCGAGCGAAACTTCGATGAAATTATGCGGCACGGTTTCATTCAAAATCGTTTTGTAATTTCCGTCATAGTCTTTCGCGAAAAAATCCAAATTTTCATCGCCGACAAATTTTTGAATTTCGATTTCATAATTTTCCACGTTCGGGATTTCCTGCCAGCTCAAACGCTGCACGAATTTCGTCCTTTGGCGCGAATCCTTTTCGATGTAATAATTTTTTTTGAGTTCCACTGGCGGAGCGGCTTCGGCAGATTCGTCTTTCGCATCGAATTCTTCTTTGCCAGTTTCAGCGGAATTTTCTTTTGCGAAATTTTCTTCTTTTTCAAAAATTTCGTTTTCCGAATTTTCATTTTCGGAAATTCCAAATTCATTGCTTTCGTCTTCCAAATTTTCCGTTTCAGAAATTTCGTTTTCAGATTCAAAATTATTTATTTTGAATTCCGTTTCCTCGAAATTTGCAGGCGAAGTGTTTTCTTCGGATTCGCTCGCGCTTGCCGCTTCGACTTTTTCGATTTCATTTTCGGAATCGGAAATCTCGCCGGCGGAAGGTTCGGACGAAATTTCTTCCCAAAAATTTTCGGCGGATTTTTTTTCTATTTCTTGGACGGAAATTTCTTCCGCAGAAAATTTGTTCGCGTTTGACTCAATTTCCTGCGCATACATTTTCCCCGCGAAAAAATGCATGGTGAGAAAAATCGCTGTCAAAAAAGTCGCTCGCCTAAAATCCATACAGAATTCCCGTGTCGTTGATTATGATTTCGTCGATTTCCGGCATGTCGATGTCGAACATCGAGACCGAAGGTTCGCCGCTGCGCTCAAGTTTTCCGTCCTCGGAATTTTTCAATGCCTGCACCGACCAAGTATAATGTCCCCCTCCCAAATCTGCCATGTCGTTCAGCTGGAATTTCGTCTGGCTGAATGTGCGCGTAATCAAAGTTTGGCCGCGATCGTTTTGAAGCACAAACAAATATTCGTTCGCACCGGGAACTGGAGTCCATTCAAAATTTATCGCGCGGCTTTTGCGAATTCTTTCCGCGTCGAAAACGGTATTGCTCGCCGCTTCGCCGAGAAGTTTTATCGTGCCCAAAAGTTCAGGCTCTTTTACCACTTCAGGCTCTTTTTCCGGCTCGGGTTCGACTTTCACTTCGGGCGGAGGTTCTTTCGCCACGACCGGCGGCTCGGGAACGACAATTTTTTCGTTTATGATGAAATTCCTGGCACGCGCTGAAACATCGATTCCTTCCACAGTTCTCGCGCTCACTGTCCAATAATATGTGCCTGGCTCAAGCGGCGGCAAACGAATTTCGCTCGGCGGATTTTGCATAGAAAAAACTGGACGCGAGATTCCATTGGCGTTTCGGCTGATTGTGAAATTCGAATTGGCAAGATTTTGCTCGTTGGAATTCCACCGCACTACGCCAGGATTTGTCCGAGCGCGCTCTTCCGTAAATCGCGTGCCGTTCGCAGGGAAAGTCAGCGTGACGTTACGAATCTGTCGAATGCGAATTGAACTTTCGCTCGTTTCGCTCACTTGCGCGTCGACATAGCTTTTTTCTTCCGCGGCGGCCTGCACCGCCCAAGCGTATTCGCCGTTGGGAAAATTCTCCAACGCGAAAGAATAATTGTTGGAAGTCACTTGCCTTGAATAAATCGGCTCTTCCAAATTTTCCGCAGAATAAAAATTGAACAAATAATAATCTGCGCCCGAAACTTCGTTCCAAGAGAAAACGCTGCTCGTGCCGTTCCGCACCAAAAGCAAAGCGTCGTCCGCAGGCGAAAGCAAATTCGGCTTTTCAAGCGGAGCGATTACATTGAGCGCGCGCGCCGTCGTCACATATTTTTGCGGATCTTCTTTTGCGACAATTCGCCAAAAATAACTTCCGCCCGCCAAATTCGCGCCCGAAAAATTTTTCGTGTCCGCGGCATTAGATTGATTCAAAACGACTTGCGAAAAATCCGCGTCGCGCGCGATTTGCAAAATCGTTTCGCCGGGAATGTTCGTCTTCCACGCGAATCGCAGCTCGGAAACATTTTCGTCGTTCACTGTGAAATTCTCAGGCGGATAAACAAGCCGCTGTTCGAACTGTATTTCATCCGTGTCGAACTGCCATATTTGCGAAGGCTTGGAAGCGTCGCCGTATTTGTCCAATTGCGTGACTTGCCAATACCACGTACCTTTTCGCATCGCGTTTTCCGATGCCTTCAGCGAAAAGAAATTTGATTTTAAAGTTTCTCTGATTTTCGCGTCACGGCATTCAGGGTCTTGCGAAATCACGATTTCGTATTCGAAAACTTCAGGATTTTTCTTCCAAGAAAATTGCAGCAAATCTTTTTGTGAAGTATTTATGATTTCTCCGAAAGCCGGCATCGTCAATTCCGCCGCCTCCAAAGATTCGCGCCGCGTTATTTCAAAAGAACGCACATCGGAGGCCCCCGCAAGCCCTATATTGTTTATCGTATAATATGGAGTCACTCGCCAATACCAAGTGCCTTCGCCAAGCGAAGAAACGATGCTCGATGCCGTAGTGACGCGCTGCTTTATCGCAGGATTTTCTATTTGCGGATTGTCCGCCACTTCAAATTCAAACGCGGTCTCAAATCCGTTTTGTCTCCACAAAAATCGCACGTTCGGCGTGTCCGTCTTGTAAGAAAAACTGCTCTCGTCATTCGGAACTATAAGATCGGGCGGAGTCGCGTCAAAGATGGTAATTTTGTTTTGCGCCGCAAATTCTTGTCCCGCATTTTGAGGAAAAATTCTCCAATATGAAGTATTGTTTTCAAGATTGATGTTCGTTTCGTTTAAATTTTTCAGTTCCCTTCTCTCGACTATCTTCTTGAATTTTTTGTCGCTTGCAATTTCAATTACAAGAAAATCACCTTCCTCCAAATTTTGCACATCCCATTTGAAATCCACCGATTGCGTTTCGCCCGTAAAATTCAAAATCTTTTCGTTCGGGCGTGGCGATTTCACGGTGATAAGCGGAACGATTTTTATGGAACTATTTTCGTCAAGTGCGAGCGACTTTCCTTCTTCGATGGTCTGCGACTCGCCCGATTCGTTGCTGAAAACCGCGCCGCCTTCCATGACATTGATTTGCGCGCCGCTGTCCTGGGAAAAATTCGTTCCGACCGAAGAGCCGGCGTCCAATTCAATTTTTGAATTTCCCATCATGACGACCGCGCCATTTGAAGCGTCAGTGGAATTCACGACGACAGAACCGCCGTCTACGCTTGTAAGCATTTTTCCGTCGTGAAAAAAAACTTGCGCCATCGTATTTTCGCCCAAAGCCATGACATTGCCGTCTTCAAAATAAATCGTGGCTTCGGATTCGGGTGCGGTGCGAATCGTGTCGCCGTCATACACGGGAGAATTTTGTTTTAGTCTGTCCCAAACCATTCTCTCTTCAAATTTTCTTTGCGCCGTCTTATATTTAAATGAAATTGTCGCGATCGGCTTTTCGTTCATTTTTGTCAAAGACGCATTTAAGCTTTCGTAAAATTTTTTTACGCTATAATACGCGCCGAACGCGCATGAGAGAAGAAATAATATTGTGGCGACAATTTTCAGGCTATCCCTGAATTTTGTACTTTTTTTCTTCTTCGTCAAGGTTTACTTTCCCCAAATCAGGCGCGGCCATTCCGACCAATTTTCGTACTTCCGCAAGAGTTTTCGGTCCGTTCTTTCCCGCGCCGGGAATGTCTTCCGCGTAAGGCATATTCACGACCGCATAAAGACTCACGGGCTTGCTTTTGCCTTTTACGGTTACCGAAGGCATTCTTTCCACGACAACATACTCTTTTATCAATTCATAAGTATTTTCCGTAATAAGGATGTCCGTGCCAAGCGGCTTGTTCAACGATTCCGTCCTCGAAGCGAAGTTTACCGTGTCGCCGATGACCGTGTATTCCATTTTTTGGTTCGAACCGATTTGCCCGGCAATGACAGGACCGCTGTTTATGCCGCATCCAATTTTAATGATTGGCTTTTTGTCGCCGCCTCGCCCCACGTTGAATTCCAACAGCGCGTGCCTCATCATCAAAGCCGCGCGAACGCACCGCAAGGCATCCACGCCCGCATCTCCAGAAGTAATCGGCGTTCCCCAAACCGCCATAATCGCGTCGCCTATATATTTGTCCACGCTGCCGTGCGTTTTGTTGACGCAATCGACCATCCGCGACATATATTCATTCAAAAAATCGACGACTTCATACGGCTCGAGTTTTTCCGAAATCGCGGTAAACGAACGGATGTCCGAAAAGAAAACCGTACATGTTTTCGTCTCTCCGCCAAGCGCAAGTTCGCCCTTCGCGGCTTTTTCCACGACAACCTTGTTGACGAATCGGCTGAACGAATCTTGCAGGCGTTCGCGCTCCGCAAGTCCCACGCTCATCTTTCCGAACGCCTGAGTCAAGACGCCCACTTCATCGTGATTTTTCGGCTTGAGTTTTATCTCGTAATCGCCTTCTTCGATTTGCTTTGAGGCGCGCGTCAATTTTACAATCGGACGGCTTAGGCTCAAAGACCAAATCCAAAGAAAAATAATCGAAACGAACAAAATTGCCATTCCAAGATAAATGTTTCGCCGTGTCGTAAGGCGCACGTTTTCAAAAATTATTTCGGACTGAACGGTCGTTATCACGCCCAAATCTCCAAGCGCGATTTTCTGATATGCGCCAAAATATTCTTTTCCGTCCACATCCACAAAAAGAACCTGGCGATTCTCGTCATTGTTGCTTCGCATCTGCATTACAAGCGGCGAATCCATAAAATTCGCGTTCGCCAACATAATGTCAAAATCCGGATGAACTATCACATCGCCTCTATTATTCACCACATACGAACTGCTTGTCGTGCTCCGTCCAAAACTGTTCGTCAGAAATTCGCTCGAAGAAAGCACCACGATTGCGTTCCTTTCTTCTTTTCCGTGCCACGGAATTGTCAACGCAATCATTCCGATGTTAAAAAACGGCGTGGCATTCAAAACCGATATTTCTCCGTCAAACGCGCTTTCAATCGCCTCGCGCTCGGTCGAAACGAACGAGTCAATCGTCTCTTCGTCAAGTTCGTTCCGTGCGAAAAATTCATTGTTTATCAGGCGCAAATCATCTTCGCCGCGCGAAAATTTTTCCTGCGAAAAAAGCAAGACAGCCCCGATGTTTTCATTGCGCTCAAAATATTGCTTCGAAGAATTTTGTTCATTTGAATCGCTCGTGTTGCTCATCATGTCCATCAGCAAAAGCGCGTTGGATTCCAGCGTGTCCAATCCGCTTGAAATCGCAGTCGCCGAACGAGTGTTCGCATCGAGATTGTTGCTTTCCGCAGTGACGCGAACATCCTCGCTGACAAAATAGTTCACCAAATAAGTGATGCCGCCAAGCGAAAAGACAATGAGAAACGAGACAATTACAATAAGCTTTGCGCCAATCGGAAAACGGACTTTTATCGTTTTCTCTTTATCGCTCTTTTTAGCCAAAATTTTCTCCAAAACAAATCATACAAATCGCAGTCAAACAAGCGAGCGTGCGCAATCCTTACGGCTTGCCGCTAATTTACTCGAAATTAAAATGACACCTTAAAAATTAAGTCCGCAGGAAACAGAAGTTTCCGAGGAACGTAATTTCGCCTGCGCGAACAGGCAATCAAAAAAACGAATTTCTGAAAGAAACTCGAAGCTACAGTTTGCGGCGGCATTTTGACGCAAACTGTAAACGCGCCATATTTATTATCGGCATTTTCGCGGCAATTTTTAATATTTGAAAAAAATTATCCCAAAACAACCTTGCCGTGGTCATCCACCGCCAAAATTGCCTTGCATTCCGAGCAACGGAATCTTCCGGATCGGAGCGCCTTTAAATTTTTTCTGCAAACAGGACAGGGAAACACAATTGGAAAGGCAGGAGCGAGCGGCATCGAATCTGACTTGAAATAAGCGACGGCCTCATTGTTCGTATTTTTGATATTGAAAAATTGCGAAAATCCCAAAAGCTGGAAAACGTCAAACACTTTTTGCTGAACGCCGAACAACACAATGTCGCCGCTTTTCGCCTTCACCGTTTTTAGCAAATTGGTCAAAGAGCCGATTCCTGTCGATGAAACGTAATTGAGAGAAGTGCAATTGAAAATCAATTTTGTAAAACCAGCGTCGATGATTTTAGAAATGGACTTTTGAAAATAATTTGAATTATAAGTGTCCACATAGCCATTCAAAACGACCATGATGCAATTCGACACATTGTCAATTTTAAAGAGAGTAAATTTCAAACTATCGTCACGCTCATCGTCGAATCCCGGGACAATGGCATTGTTGCTAACCATGACATCCTCACAAAATTTATTCCGCGATAATTTTACCACAAGTCTTATGAAATGTCAAGACCGCCAGCCGCCGTCCATCGCAAGCAATGTTCCGTTCAAGTTTGAATCGGAAAGCAAAAAAAGCGCGGCGCGCGCGATTTCTTCCGTGCGAATCATTTTTTTTCCGCCCAACATTTTTTCGTATTCCGCGCGTTTTTCCGCCGAAACATATTCAGTCTGGACGAAGCCTGGAAAAATCGCCGCCGTGGAAATTCCGCTTTCTCCGAATTCCAGCGCGAAAGATTTTGTGATGCTCGCGATTCCCGTTTTCGCGGCGGCGTAGACGGCGTTCGTTTTGAAGCCGTTGATTTGATTTGTGCGCGTTCCGCCGAAAAACAAAATCCGCCCGAAGCCGCGCCTTTCCATAAAGCGCGCCGCATAGCCCGCCACAATTCCTGGCAAAGCCAAATTGAGTTTCGCCGTCCAAAGCCATTCGCTCGCGGAAGTCTGCGCGATTTTTTTTTGCAAAAACGGTCCATAGCAAATGCAAAGAATGTCGCATTCTTCCAGCGCGGATTTTACATTTTCAAGCGCAGAAATTTTTTCCGAAGAATTTTCGTCATGAATTTTTTCTTGAAAATTTTCATTGGAAAATTGCGCGGGATTTTTTTTGTCAAATTCTTCCAAATCAATTTTCGTAAAATCAAAAATCATCTTGCGATGTTTTTGCGAATGAAATCCGTTTTCGGAAAGCGAATTCATTTCTTGCAAAAGCGAGTTAAATTTTTCGGACGAATGGCCGCCGTGCACAGTGACATTCGCGCCGGATTTTGCGAGCGCGAGCGAGATGGCTTTTCCGATGCCGCCGGAGCCGCCGATGACGAGCGCGTTTTTTTCGCAAAAAAAATTGTCGAAAGAATTCATAAAAAAATCCTAGCATAAAAAAGAAAAAATTGATATAGTGAAAAAGTGGATTTGAAAAATGTTTGCATAATTCTCGCGCGGCCGGAAGAAAGCCGCAACATCGGCTCGGCGTGTCGCGCGATGGCGAATTGCGGAATCGAGCGTCTGCGTATTGTAGGTCGCCGTTCCGACTACGACGAAGAACGCGTGAAAATTCTTGCGATTCACGCGGCGGAAATTTGGGAACGCGCCGAATTTTTTTCCGACATAAAATCCGCCACCGCCGATTGCGTTTTGAGCGCGGCGACGACGCGCAGGCGCGGAAAAAAGCGAAAAGGAAAACTTTTTCTTCCAGAAGAATTCTGCGAGTTCGCGAAAAATTCTTCCGACGGAAAAATCGCCGTAGTTTTTGGAAACGAGCGCGCAGGGCTTTCCGACGAAGAAGTCGCGTCGTGCACGGTCGGCGTTACGATTCCTTCAAGCGAAAATTTTCCTTCGCTGAATTTGTCGCATGCGGTGCAAATAATTTGCTACGAATTGTTTCGCGCGCAAAATCCGAATGAAAAAGGTTTTACGCCGATTGACTTGAACCGCCTTGAAAAGACAGTTTCAAAAATCAGCCAAAGCTTGGAGGAAATCGGATTTTTCAAAATCGCCGGAAAAATCGATATGGAAAACTTTTGGCGCGGAATTTTATCACGGGCAATTTTGTCGGAAAGCGAAGCGAAATACATCGAAAAGATTTTCACGAAAGCCGCGGGACTTGCCTCGAAACAGATTCCGCAAGACGGCTAAAATTACCTCACAATACAATGACTAAAAAATAATCGATTCGTGGTCGATGATTCCGGTGTGGCGCGAAAGAATTCCCGCTTGCATAAGACAAGTCTTGAATTGCCGAAAATTTCCAGGCCAGTCGCCCGAACACAACTTTTTCAGCGCGGCATTTGTAATTTTAAAATCCGTATTCAACTCAATTTTAATTTCGTTCAAAATGCTTTTCGTCAAATCCGGAATGTCTTCCGCGCGTTCTCGGAGCGGCGGCACTTCGATTGGAAAACCAAATATTCGCCAAAACAAGTCTTCGCGAAAAGTGCCTTGCCTCACCATTTGCTTCAGATTCGCATTTGTCGCAAAAATCAGGCGCACATCAGTGCGAACCTCTTCGTCAGAGCCGAGCGGACGAAAAATGCCAGTCTCAATTACACGCAAAAGTTTTGCCTGAGCGTCCAACGGAAGATTTGCGATTTCGTCCATAAAAAGCGTGCCGCCGTCCGCAACCTTAAAAAGACCTTCGCGCGACTTCGCGTCGGTGAACGCTCCGCGCACAGTTCCGAACAAAACGCTTTCCAACAATTCTTTGTTTCCATTGCCCATATTTGCGACGACAAAAGGCTTGTCTCTGCGCCGCGAAATCTTGTGCACGATTTGCGCCGTCACCGTTTTCCCAGTTCCGCTTTCGCCGAAAAAAATCAGCGGCATGTCTATGTCCGCCACCAAAAGAATCTTGTGCTTTATCTCGATGACTTTTTTAGAATTGCCGACAAGCCTCCGAAATTCAGGAGGATGAGAAAAAACATTTTTTGAAGCCAAAGCCAAATTTCTTTCCCGCGATTTGTTTTTGTTCAAACTCAAAGAAACGATTTTGTCTGTAAAAGGATAATGCAAAGTCTCGACGCAATTTACAGGTTCGGCATGAAAATCATAGACATCGTTTTGCGTGAGCAAAATAAAAATTTTGCCTTGCAATTCCCGGAAAAAGGAATCCCAAATTCCATTTCGCCTCATTCGCCGCACGCTCGTCATGTCAATAAAAATATAAGTGAAAGATTTAAGTTTCTTTAAAAAAGAATTGAATTCGGAAGACAAGAATAATTCCACATTAAAATTTTCTGCAAGCATCAATTCGCAAAAGACAAGAACATCGCCATCTTCTGCGACAACTGCAATTGAACGAGCACTTGAATTTTGAAACATTCTGTAACTGCTATTTTTTCAATATTCTATGCCAGACAAGTAATATTTTAAAGTATAAATATGGAAAAATCAAGAAAATTTTCAGCGGATTTTTTAAAATTTCATTCCAAATTTCTCGCCCCGCATTGAATGTCGATTCTTTTACACGCCTCACTTGATCGGAAAAAATGCCGATTGCGTCGCGATAATAAATGAATATGCTCGACGAAAACCTATTGTACCTGTTGAAAGCCCAACAATCTTTTTCCTTTACGCCTTCGCTCAAAAGCACGAGAGAAGGAGACGCCTTGTATATCGCCTGGACAATATTGTCTTCTTGATTTTTCGGATAATAGCCGACATACCGTCCGACGATTTGCAAATCCGGAAAAGTCTTTTTGACATTTCCATATGTTTTTTGCAGCGATTTTTTTTTGCCGCCCAAAATGTAAAATGTCTTGCGATGCGAATCCAAAACCGTAAGAATGTTTATGAGCGCGGTGAACGGATTGTAACGCACGGGAACATTCAGCTTCAGAAATGAGGCGGCTTTTAAAATGCTTTTCGAAATCGGAATGACAATGTCCGCCTTTCTCACGCATTCGGCAAAATCATTTTTCCTTCTCGCTTTCAGAAGCCCCCACACTGAAAGAAAAACAATTTGCTTTGTGCCGGGCTTTATCAAAAGTTCCATGATTTCCGCTTCGAGATTTTCTTCCGGGCAAATGTCCACAGACACGCCTAAAATTTCAATTCGTTCTATGCTCATTCTGTTCCCTTAAAAACTGTCGGCGCGAGTTTTGTTCCAAAACTCGCGTTAAATCAAACGGCGCGAATTTAGCCGTTTACTTTAAACATTGGCTTTGTCTTCGAGTTCCGCGCAATGCTTTTCTGCGTTTATGATTTCATAGAATTCCTTTCCGTCCATCGTCTCGATTTCAAGCAAGCGGTTCGCGATGTATTCCGCCAAAGTCTTGTGGCTCTTTATGATTTCCAAAACATGCTTGTAGCGTTCGTTCACGATTCGCGCGATTTCCTCGTCGATGAATTTCTGCGTTTCTTCGCTGAACTCGCGCACCAAAACAGGCTCGCCGCCCGAGTTTCCCAAAACGCCTTTTCCGAGCGTCATGTTTTTGAATTTTTCGCTCATGCCGAAATCCACAATCATCCGCTTGATTGTGTCCGTGGCGCGCGCGATGTCGTTCGATGCTCCAGTGGAAATGTCGCCCAAAATCACTTCTTCCGCGGCGCGTCCTCCGAGCATCGTGTCCACTTCATTCATCATGTCTTTGCGCGTCATGAAATTCTTTTCCTCTTCCTCGCGGTATTGGGTAAAGCCGCCCACACCGTGACTTCGAGGCACGACGGTGATTTTGTTTACGGGCGGATAATCCGGCGTGAACGCGCCCACGAGGGCATGCCCCGTTTCGTGTACGGAAACAAGGCGCATTTCCTTTTCGTTGTCCTTGCGCGATTTCTTTTTGAGACCGATGCTCACTTTGTCAATCGCCTCGTCAAAGTCAGCCATAGTGACTTTTTTGCGTCCGTTGCGGACGGCGAGCAAGGCGGCTTCGTTTACGACATTCGCCAAATCCGCTCCCGCAAAGCCAGTCGTGCCATGCGCCAAAGACTCGAAATTCACGTCTCCGTCAATCTTGACATTTTTGGAATGAATTTTCAAAATTTCTTCACGGCCTTTTACATCAGGCTTTTCCACCGGGACATGTCGGTCAAAACGCCCAGGTCGCAAAAGCGCGGGGTCGAGAATGTCGGCGCGGTTCGTGGCCGCCAAAATTATCAAGCCTTTTTCATTGTCGAATCCGTCCATTTCCACGAGAAGCTGGTTCAAAGTCTGCTCGCGCTCGTCGTTGCCGCCGCCAAATCCGTTCATGCGGTTTTTTCCGAGCGCGTCAATTTCATCTATAAAAATAATGCAAGGCGCTTTTTCTCGGGCGGCACGAAACAAATCGCGGACACGGCTCGCGCCCACACCCACGAACATTTCCACGAAATCCGAACCTGAAATCCTGAAAAACGGAACGCCTGCCTCGCCAGCCACAGCGCGGGCGAGCAAAGTCTTTCCCGTGCCCGGCGGTCCGACAAGCAAAACGCCCTTCGGAATTTTTCCGCCGATGTCCGTATATTTTTTCGGTTCTTTCAAAAAGTCAACGACTTCCACCAATTCTTCTTTTGCTTCGTCCACGCCAGCGACATCGGAAAAACGCGTCTTTACCTTGCCTTCTTCCACCGCCTTGCTTTTTCCGCCGCCAATTCCAAAAAGGCTTCCCATTCCGCCTGTGCCGCCGCCCATCCTGCGGAAAATGAAATAATACATCAGCGCGATGAGTCCAATCGGCAAAAGGATGTTCAAAATCAATTGCAAGACAAAACCATTTTGCTGGCGAACAACGCTGTATTTTACGCCAGTCGAATCGAGAAGCTTGATGAAATCTTCCGTCAAAAGTCCCACAGACTTAAAGTCCGGGCTCCTGCCTTGCGACATCGAAAACGGAAACGCTTTTCGCGCGCCATCGTCCGAATCCTGCGACTTTTGCTGCACATATCCATAAAAATAAGTGTCGCCAAGCTCGACCTCTTTTATCGTGCCGTTTTCAACCAGCGTGCGGAATTCCGAAAATTCTATGATGTTTTCGCCGCTTCTCGAAGTAAAAACATTCAAAAAGCCAAAAATCAAAATTACCGCAAGAATTATCAGCCAAAACGGAAAATGCGGACCAGAAGGTCCGCCGCGCTTTTCGCCATCGCCTTCGCCGTCTCCCGAAAGTTTGAAAAAATCAAACGGATCTTTTTCGTCCTTTTTATTTTTCTTGTCTTCTGACTTTTTTTCTTCTGCCATAATTTAAATTATACAAAAAATAAAATAATTTTTCTACATAAATTCCAAGAAAAATCGAAAATTATGCTGACTCGCATTTTGAATGCGGATTCTTTTATGAATTCCTTATGTTAATTTTTTAACGATAAAAAAGTTGAAACTTTCTGCACTGTCAAAAAATTAAGGAATGTTTAAAATGAGCGACTAATTCGCATTGCTGATTTTAATACGAATTTTCTACGAAAACTCGCTCATTTACTGCGATTTTCGATTCGTTGCGAAATCGCGTTTTTTAAGAAGAAATAAGTTGAAACTTTTTTCTTCTTAAAAAAATAAGGGGCGTTTTTTTTGTTATGCTATCTGAAAAATATTTATTTTGTCGAATAAATACCTATAAACGGCTATTGCAAATACAGCACTTTTGAAAAATACATACTTAATTTTTCGGGTGTATCTAAAAAATCACGGTGTACCCACCAGCGCACCATTTCAATAAAACTACCTGAGATATGATTTTGTAAAAATTCGGCTGGAACATCTTGCATAGAAAGTTTTTCTTTGCCGATTGTTTCAATCAAATGCTTGCGAAAATATTGCAAAAATATCTCGCCGCTCTCACTCGACAAAATGCCTTTGACAACTTTTTTATCGTCAAGTAAATGGTAAAGTATATGCGTGATTTTTTGTCCGAAAGTGGTTGCGGCGGAAAAGTTGTGCGTTTTTTCCGTGCCGTTCGGCGAAAAAATATGCTCGAATAAGTCCATGCATTTCTGTCGCAATAATTCGTCTTTGGTTTCAAAATGCTCGTAAAATGTGCTGCGACCTATATTTGCCTCGTCGATTATATCTTGCACCGATATTTTGTTGTAAGCGTTTTTTTGTATCAGATTATCAAAAGCCGAAAAAATTGCCGTATTGCTTTATCTGATATTGTATCACAATAAGAATACGGCGATTTTTTGTTATGCTATCTGAAATGTACTTATTTTGTCGAACAAGTTATCTTAATGTTTTTTATTTATAGTAACTTAAAATGCTTGACCTTATTTTTCGATTTTGCTATAATAACCAAAGGTTTAGTCAAAAATAAATTGTAATAGGTGTGCACCTACCAAACGCAAACGGTACAGTTTGCGTTTGGTAGGTGTTTTTTTTATGCCCTTTGCTAATAAGGAGAATTTGTTATGAACAACGAAACAAAAAATGAATTGCGTCAATCGGTACAGACAATAGCAGATGCGTATTTATCGTCTTATGAAAATATGCGTTCTCAAAAGACAGTAACTGTCGCCGACAATACTACGATTAAGAATTTGCGTAATATCGGTTTTTCAAAACAAGGGCGTCCGTTAAATGCTGTAATCGAACAGATGATTGAAACTGTTTATTCAAATCAAGCAATTATGCAACACCCCCGCTTTTTTGCATTTGTTCCGAGTCCGGCAACGCCGCTGTCTTGGCTTGGAGATGTTTTGACGGATTCTTTTAATCCTCACGCAGGAACGTGGCTTGAAAGTTCAAGCGCAAGTTGTCTTGAACAAGAAACAATCAAGTGGTTGTGCCAACAGGCGGGCTACCCTAAAACATCGGGTGGACTGTTCGTGTCGGGTGGTTCTATCGCAAATTTAACTTCTCTTGTTGCCGCCCGCAACGCAAAGCTGACCGAAGATGAATTTGCTGACGGTGTAGTTTATCTTTCAGAGCAAACGCATTATTCTGCGGCAAAAGCACTTCGCATTATGGGATTAAATTCAAAACAAATTAGGGTTATTCCGTGCAATGACCGCTTTCAAATAGATATTACGCAGTTAGAAAAAGAGATTAAACAAGATATTGAGAACGGGAAAAAGCCTTATTTAGTGGTTGCGACAGCAGGAACGACTAATGCGGGGTGTATAGACCCGCTTAACCAAATTGCGGATATATGTGAACGCTATAAGTTATGGTTGCACGTGGACGGGGCTTATGGTGCATCTGTTTTAGTTTCAAATGAGTATCGTCATTTGTTGGACGGAATTTCCCGTGCAGACAGTATCACTTGGGACGCACATAAGTGGTTGTTTCAGACGTATGCTTGCAGTATGGTACTGTTCAAAGACAGAAAACATTTGGTAGAATGTTTTAGCTCTAATCCCGAATATTTGAAAGATGCCGTTGCGGAAGACGGTGAGATTAACTATTGGGAATGGGGTATTGAATTAACTCGTCCTGCTCGTTGCTTAAAATTATGGCTCACCTTACAGACTTTGGGAACGGATAAAATGAGCGAAATGGTAACGCACGGTATTAAGATGACAGAGTATGCGGAAAAAATGATAAGCAAGCTGCCCGATTGGGAAATCATAACGACGGCGCAATTAGCTATATTTAATTTTCGCTATGCCCCCAAAGGTCTTACCGCTCAACAATGCGATAAAATTAACGCTGAAATCTCGCATAAACTCATAGACGATGGGTTTGCTTGCGTGCTGACAACTAAATTAAAAGATCAGATCGTATTAAGAATTTGCTCTATCCACCCCGAAACGACGAAAGAAGATATAAATAATACAATCAACCTTTTAACGGAATATGCACTACAAGCAAAGAAAAATATCATTCAATAAAACTTTGTCAAAGTAAGAAAGATATGAAGATACAAATATCAGAACACTTTAATTATATAAGATTATTCAGGTTCGTATTACCTTCCGTTTTTATGATGATAATAACATTTATTTACGGCGGTGTGGACGGACTGTTTATATCTAACTTTGTAGGAAAAACACCGTTTGCCGCAATAAACCTTATTATGCCGTTTCCTATGATTTTGGGCGGTATGGGCTTTATGATTGGTACGGGCGGTACTGCGCTCGTTTCAAAGATTATAGGCACAGGCGACAGAGAAAAAGCTAACCGCTATTTTACTATACTTGTTATTTTCACCGTTGCTTTTGGAATTGTTTTAACGATTATCGGTATATCCGTAGTGCCATACATTGCCCGACTGTTAGGCGCATCAGACGAAATGCTTGATTATTGCGTTTTATATGGGCGTATTTTTGTTGGCTTTACAACTTGTTATATGTTACAAAACGTATTCCAAAGTTTTTTGGCAGCGGCGGAAAAACCAAAACTCGGCTTAATAGTTACGCTGATTGCAGGCTTCACAAATCTTGCTTTGGACGCTTTGTTTATCGTCGTATTCAAATGGGGTGTTGCAGGTGCAGCCGTAGCTACGGGATTAGGTCAATTATTGGGCGGCATTATTCCGTTAATATATTTTTCTCGGAAAAACAACAGCTTGCTAAAATTCGTTAAGACAAAAATAGAAATTAAACCGATACTCGTGTCGTGTGCAAACGGATCTTCCGAGCTTATGACAAATGTTTCTTCGTCCATTGTCAGTATGCTTTACAATTTGCAATTAATGAAATATTTGGGCGAAAACGGTGTTGCGGCTTACGCCGTTATAATGTGTGTACAACTCATTTTTCTTGGAATACAAATCGGTCATACTATGGGTAGCGCGCCTATTATCGGCTATAACTTTGGCGCACAAAATCAAGCGGAACTTAAAAACATTTTTAAGAAGAGTATGATATTGATGTGCTGTTCGGGCGTTCTTTTGTCGGGACTTGCACAAGCACTTGCAATTCCTATTGGTAAACTATTCGTAGGCTATGACGCTGAACTTTTTAATTTGACTATTCACGCTTTCAGACTGTTTTCGTTCGCTTTCATATTTTCGGGAATTGCAATTTTTTCGTCAGGATTTTTTACAGCTCTCAACAACGGGTTAGCATCATTTATTCTTGCCATTTTACGTTCGCTTGCCTTTCAGATTGCGTTTATTATTCTACTTCCGATTTTATTCGGTGTTGACGGCATTTGGTGGACTATGTTTGCAACGGAAGCAAGCGCATTTGTCGTTGCGATAATATTCTTTATCGCATATCGAAAAAAATATCACTACATATAAAGCGTTTACAATGAATGATAAATTACATAATGATAAAAACTTATATTATGCTTGTTGTCCGCATTGCAAAACCGTACTTATTCAAGCGCAAAACGCCCCTTTCATACGGCGTTCATTTCTTGTCTTTTTATTTGGTTCCTTAATTTTTAACAGTGAAGAAAGTTTCAACTTTCGAACTGTTAAAAAAGTCGTTTCGCAACGAAGTAAGAAACGACAGAAAATAAGCGAGTTTTCGCAGAAAACTCGTATTAAAATCAGCAACGCAATTTTAGTTGCTGATTTTAAATGTTGATTTATTTTTGTGGCGGGTGCTTGAACGCGCGGTGCAGTGCCATTTGTCTTTTTTTAAGCAATTTTTATCGTATAAGTAGTAAAAGCCAAAAACGATTTTATTATTTCGCTCTCGGCTTAACTTTTCTATGATTTATTGAGTTGATTTATGCGTTAAACTATTTCCTTTGCTTTTCCGAAATTCATATCCATAGGACGAATAAAAGACCAAGTAGAATGAACAACACGCCATTCGTTACCTTCTTTTTGGTACAACTCAATGCAATTATATTTCATATCAATTAAGTTAGTATCGGCATACAGTTGAAAGGTCAAGAGTGCCATATCCGTACCGAACTGTACACGAGGGTTGCAGAAATCATATTTGTCAGCGTGAAGTTGCCCTTCGATTGTATCAAGAAATTCGCAAATAGATTTATGGTCGTCAACACGGTGTAAATTAGCACCGTCAAAATAACTGAAACTCTTTTCCGACCAAAGTTTGCGATAACCTGAAGTGTCGCCCCTAAACCATCTATCAAGTACGGCTTTTTCAAGCCCGATAATGTGTTCGGCAAGTTGCTTTTGCTCTGCGGTGTACTGTTGCTCGTAAGCGTGAAGTTCTTTGTTTTCCATAATGATTTATTCTCCTTTTTTATTTTTTGCTGATTTTTTCACTTCTTCGTGGAAGAAATAATTTACCACAATAGGCGGTGCATCGAACGGACGGCGCATACTGTCATCATCACGAATATAAGGCAAATTTTCCGCTTTGCAGAATGTCCGCATTTCGTTATCGAGTTCGCTCCAATACGTTCTGTCGTTCTTGCTGTAAATAGCGTTATAAAGCGGTACAAGGTCGGAATACTTTTCCGCTATATAATTAAGTACAACAGACTTGTAATTGCCGCGCAAGTTAAGATTTTCAAGCCATACCAAATTGCAATAGTCTTTTGTTGCCTCAATTATTGCCTTTACATCGGTTATCTTTGGAAAGATAGGCGATATAAAACAAGTGGTACGAATGCCTGCTTTATGAAATTCTTTCATTGCATTGATACGGCGTTCAATGCTCACGGCGCAGTCCATATAGTTCTTAAAATTCTCGTCAAGCGTGTTTATCGACCACGATACTCTTGCGTTAGGAAATGATTTTATTAAGTCCAAATCACGCAAAATCAAATCCGATTTTGTTGCAATAGAAAGTATTGCACCGCTACCTTGTAGCTGTTCTAAAAGCGTTTTTGTGCGTTTATACTTTTCTTCCGCCGGTTGGTACGGGTCTGTTACTGAGCCGATAAACAGTTCTTTGCCGTTGTATTTTTTAGGGTTTTTGATTTCGCCCCAATCTTTCACGTCCAAAAATGCACCCCAATCTTCGGGGTGGTTAGTAAAACGTTTCATAAAGGACGCATAACAATATTTGCAAGCGTGTTCACAACCCGTGTAAGGGTTGACGGAAAAATCACACACGGGCAAATTCGATTTTGTAATTACGCTTTTCGTTTCAATGGTTTTTGTGATAAGCTCCATAATTTAATCTCCCGTAAAATTATTTTTCACTTGCCTTTTCAAGTTTATATCGCAAGCCGTAAGGAACACCTCTTGCACCGCGCACGGTTATTACGCCGTGTTCTTTTAATTCGTTAATTCCGAATTGACCTTTATCGTAAGTGTGTAGCAGTTTGATTTTCATTACTTTTTTCATTTGCACATTCTTACCGGCGTATTCGTAAGGAATATCGACTTCGACGGCAACGCATTTATACATTACGCAAGAGTAGGGAACGTTTAAATTAAACGGCTAAAATTGCGCCGTTTAATTTAACTCAAGTTTTGTTTCAAAACTCGCTTATCATGCTGCGATTTTTCACTTCGTTGCAAAATCGCAGTTTTTAACAACTCTCGAATCTGAAGATTCGCTCGTTGTTAAAAATTAAGGAACGGCTAAATATAAATATATTGTGTCGCCTACTATTACGGAATTGCTTTGTTTCCATAAAATTGTATCGCTTTCCGCAAACGCTTTTGCTATATCGTAGTATTTAGGGTTGACGGGAACAAGCCAACTTGTAATATCAGTCCGTACTTGCTTTTTAGCTTTGTGCGGCACTCTCGGCATTACAAATCTCATTTGAATGAAAATTCCTTTTCAACTATTTTTGAATAAGAAATAAGCAAATCAAATAGCAATTTCGTTTTTTCTTGCCCCATATAGTTCAAAATGCGGTTTTCGATTTCTAACAATTCACACACAAGCGGATTTGCAAATTCCTTGCCTTTTTCAGTTAGACTGATACAAATTTCACGCTTGTCGCCCGTACTTTGTTTTTGTTCTATAATGCCACTCCGAATTAAATCTCGGCAAGTGGTATTGACCGTTTGTTTTGGAATTTGCCACTCTTCGCAAATGAATTTTTGAGAACAATTTTGATTATGATAGGCGGTATAAAGTACAGCCATTATGTTATAATTTACACCGTGCAATTTTGCCCATTCTGCATATTTTCGGTTAATAGCATTTGCTCGTTCACCCGTTATTTTCATAAATTCGTATGTTTCCATTTTTGCTCCTTAAATTAGTAATTTTTGGGACTAATTTAAGTGTAGTAATATTTCGGACTAATGTCAAGCGTTTGAAAGAAAAATTATATCGGGGTGTTTCGGTTTCGTTATTAGGTCGGTCACCAAAAAGCGGCTACGGCATCTACAAATTCTCTACAAAAGGTTGTTGCAAATGCGCTTTTTATAACGATTGCCAAAAAGCGATGAAAATCGTTAAAATGCATTAAAAAAGGCTGAAACTTCTTAAATACAGGGGTTTCAGCCTTTTATTGTTCGGGGGGCAAGATGTACAGCCCCTGCATGCCATGCGAGCCGCGCGGCTTGTCTATCGCGCAGAATGTCTGCGAGCCGAAGAACGCCGCGCCTGATTTCGTTGTCAGCGGCTCTTCCTGCAAAAACGCGTCCTCCTCCGCCACAATTCCGTTTCAAACTTCAATCATGTGCGCCAAGTGGCGCGGCTCATACGCCTTGATTTCGTTGTCATCATCGTTCCGCATCATTTTCCGTTCCTGCGGACAATCCAGTCGACGGCGGCATCCATGGCGGTGCGGCAGGCGTTTGTTTGGTCAAGCGCGTTGAGCATCACGAAGTCGTGGATTGCGCCTTGCACGCGGATGGCGGACACATCGTTTCCTGCGCGGCGCAGTTTTTCGCCGAACGCCTCGCCCTCGTCGCGGAGCACATCCGCCTGCGCTGTGATGATCATCGCGGGGGGAAGTCCGGCAAGCTCGCTTTCATCGGCATGGAGCGGTGAAGCCTCAATCCGCGCGCGCTCCGAATCGTCTGCCATATACTGATTCCAAAACCATTTCATTCCGTCACGCGTTAGGTAATATGTTTCCGAGAACGCCTTGTAAGATTCCGTGTCGAACGCGGCATCCGTCACCGGGTAGAACAGGAGCTGCTTGTGGACTGCCACATCGCCACGACGCTTCGCAGGGATTGCCATCACCGCGGCCATGTTTCCGCCCACGCTGTCACCGGCGACCGTGAGCGTTTCCATGCGGATTGATTTTGCGTCCGAGCCGAGTATGTCTGCCACATGTGAAAGCGCGTGATAGCATTGCTCGACGGCGACTGGAAATTTCGCTTCGGGAGAACGGGAGTATTCGGGGAATACGACAATCGAATTGGTTCGAGCAGCAAGCTCGCGCACTAGTTTTTCGTGCGTGTGAAAACTTCCATAGACCCATCCCGCGCCGTGGATATAAAAAATTATGTCCTTTGCGCTCGCGTCATTCTGCGGACGAACGATATATATGGGAATCTTGCCCCACTTGCCGCAGTTGAATTCCCGCGACGAGACGGACGCAGGATGCATGGACACTGGCGAATCCTGCGCACTCTCAAGCGCCTTCCGCCCGTCCTCCGGCGCAAGCTCAAAAATCAGCGGCGGAATCGCGGTCTGCGCACAAAACTCCTCCGCAGCCGCCTCAAGGGGAACACGATTTCCCGCAACACTTTCTTTTAACTGGCTCATACATACTCCTACGGCTGGACAATTTCCAGCTTTGTTTTTAATATACTAGCAAAACCGATGAAAGTCAAATTTTTGCCCTCAGAAATGCATGCCAAATGCAATTAAAAAAGATGATTCAGCTTTTGCTTTTTTCATTGCGCTCATGCGCGCCTCGTTTTCCCCAATGTCCAATTCAGTGCGGATTTTAAAACAAGTTCTTGCTTTTTGTGACAAATTCTCTCGAGTTTTCGTGATTTTTGGTAACGAAGCGGATAAAAATGCGAGCAAACGAAAACTCGGTAGCACGGCGCGCAAGCCGTGCGATTTGAGCCTGTCGAAACCTCCTGCTTGTTGCGCCCAACTACGAGTTTTCTTTGCTGAAAAAACTCGCTTATTTATTGCGCTTTCCGTTTGAAATTTCGATAGCAAGTCTTCGACTTGCGTACTCGTTACGAAAGCGCATTTTTAACAGTTCGAAAGTTGAAACTTTCTGCACTGTTAAAAATTTAACGAACGGCCACATTCAATTTCTTTTCGCCGAAATGCTGAAGCCTAGTGAGCACCGTGCAGAACGCAAGATAAATCAGCGCGACTTCTATATAAAGTGTGAGCGGTTCGTAAGTGCGCGCGACGATTCTTTGCGTCGCCATGAACATTTCCGCGACCGTGATGTTCGCAGCGAGCGAAGTTTCTTTTACCATCGCGATCAGCGAATTGGAAAGCGGGGGGAACGCCGTTCGGAAGGCTTGCGGCAAAACGATGTGCCAAATTATCTGCGGATAGCTCATCCCGACGCAATAGCCCGCTTCGATTTGCCCGGGGCTGACGCTCTCAAAGGCGGCTCGCATCGTCTCTGCGGAATACGCGCCTTCGTTGAACGCGAAAACGAAAATCGCCGCCGGAATCGGCTCAATCATAATCCCGAGGTTCGGCAAGCCGTAAAACACGACGTAAAGCTGCACCAAAATCGGCGTGCCGCGTGTAACCCAAATGTAAAACCGTGAAAGCGTTTTCAAAACCTTTACATTTGCAAACTGAACGAGCGCGACCAAAATTCCGATGACGAGCGAAAGCGAGAACGAAACGATTGTAAGCGGAATCGTTATTTTTATTCCGGGAATGAGGATTTTAAAAAACGAGTCAGTGATGATGTTCCAAAGTCGTTCGTCCATAGATAAAATATAACAAATTTTCGAAGAATGTACAAATGGTTTTTCAAAAAAATTGCTTTTGCAAAATTGCACTCTGTATAATGAAAATGCTTGCGAAGGCGAATTTTTGCATTCCTTGAACCCAACACTTTTTGAAAAATGCGACTTTCAAAAAGTGTTGGTTCGCCCGCGCGAGCGGGCAAATGGAATAAGCGAGATTTCAATTTTACTTGTGCAGAATGAATTCCACGCGGCGGTTCTTCCACCAATTCGCGCTGTCGCTGAAAGCGGCGACTGGCTCGGACGCGCCCTTGCCTTGCGAAGAAAGCCTTGAAGCGGGAATGCCGCCGTTTTGCACGAGCCAATCTTTTACGAACGCCGCGCGCTTGTCGGAGAGATTGAGCAGGATTTCATCCTCGCCCGCCGCGCCTGTCCTGTTCGCGTGTCCCACGACCGTCACCGTGTAGTCGGGAAATTTTTTCAAAATCTCGCCGACTCGTTTTAGTACGCGCACATTGTTTGCGGCCTGCTCTTTTGTCACTTGGCTTCCTTTGGCTTCCGCCGCCGTCTTGAAGTCGGCGTTGTTCGCGCGGAAAATTATCGACGGGACTGCCATCTTCAAATTGTTGCCGTCGCGAATTACCAAAATGTCTACGGGAATGATTCCCGAAGCGCTCGTCGTCATTCCGAGGCTGTCCGTCGCCGTGAAGGTGTACGGATAGTCCATCGCCGACTGAACCCTTTCCGCCTTGCCGTCGCGCTCGCGGCTTGTGTTGCTCAAACCGTCCCAAGTGATTTGCGGAGTGATTTTTTCGCCGCCCGAAGTTTTCCAGAACGCGGAATTTTTTCCTGTGCTTTCAGGATAATTTATGGTGAAATTCCAGCTCGCAAATTTTGAAGTGGATTTTCCGCCAAGCGTTATGAAGCAATCGTCGTCAATGCCGTCGTTGTCCGGGCTGAAAAATTCCGGCGCGATTTTTACACTCAAAACCGGCGGAGTCGCCGAGCAAACAAATGGCGCGGTTTTCGTGTCAATGAAATTTCCTTTGGCATAATTCACGGTCAGACGACCTGTGAAATTTCCCTCGCAATTTTTTCCGTCGGAGTCTTTTCCGTCCCAAACAAATTGAGAAGGAATTTGCGCCGACTCGCTCGAAAGCGAACGCACCGATTTTCCTGCGGCGTCCTCGACATCAAATGTCCACGATTCGATTCCTTCGTTCAAAGAAAGTCGCGTCGTGAATTTTTGCGAGGTTAGCCCAGTTTCTGAAATCGGCGAAATCCCCGAAAGTTCCGCCGTGACATAAGCCGTCGTCGCCCGCGAGTCGAGCACAATTGAATCGATTTTCTTTGCGAATGAATTTCCAGCCGCATCTTGCGCGCTTATCGCAAGCGAATATGTTCCGTCCGCCGCCTTGTTGCCGTTGTCCGTGCTTCCGTCCCATTCGAAAGCGGAATCTTGTTTGCCCGCGAAAAATCCGTTCCATTCGAACGTTTTCACGACTGAATTTTTTTCATCCAAAATCTGCGCGAGCCATTCGTTTTCTTTTGTCGAATTCGTGCTGTCAATTTTCAGCGTGTCTTTGCGGCCGTCTCCGTCGGGAGAAAAAATTTCGCTTTCAAGCGCGACTTCCACGAACGGCAAAACCGTGTCGATTGAAACCGGCAAAGACTGAGCCTGCGCGCTTGAGCCATTTTCCGAGACAATTGCAATCGAAGCGAAATACATTCCGTCCGGACAAATTTTTCCATCGGCAGAATTTCCGTTCCAAACAAAATTCGCGGGGACATTTCCGTCCGCATTTTGCGCGTAGACGGTAACGCCGCTTTGATTTTTGATTTCAAAATTGTAGGATTTTACCGCGCTTGATTTCAGGACGCTTGAAAAAGTCACGTCGCTCCGCGCGCCGTTCGGATTGAACGCGAGATGGTTCGCCGAAAGCATCACTTCAGTTTTTGAAGTATCCAATGTAAATGAAGTTTTCGTTTTTGCGCTGAACGAATTTCCCGCCAAATCTTCGGCGGAAATTTCATAATCGTATTTTCCGTCGGCGCAAATGTTTTTGTCTTTGTCAAGTCCGTTCCAAGAAATTTGCTCCGGCAGATTCGCGCCGAAATCGTATTCGAAAACGACGTCGCTCGTTCCGCTTGCCAAAATTTTTCCAGTCCAATTTTTTACCGGCGCACCGCCTTCTTTTTTCGCGCTTTGACGCAATGTAAAAATGTCTTTGCTTCCGTCGCCGTCGGGACTGAAAATGTCGTCGTAACTGGAAATAGTCGCAGATGGCGACACCGTGTCAAAAACGAAAACCGGCGAATTGACGGCGGGCGTTTTGTAGCCGTTCAAATATTCGGCGTTCGCTCGGGCGAAATATTCGCCGTCCGCGATTTGCGCGCCCGAATCGTTTTTTCCTTCAAAGACAATTTGTGCTGGAACGGTGCTTCCCTGCTTTCCAGAATAAGTGCGGACGGATTTTCCCGACTTGTCCACAATTTCCACGCTCCAATTTACGAGCGCGTTTCCGCTTCCGGCACGCGGCTCTGGAATTGTAACGTCCAAAGTTACAGCGTTGATTTTGCTTTTTTGCGGAACTGAAAAATATTGCGAGCCTGAAATCATGATGTTCGTCGCGGGCTTTTCGGCGGAAAAAATGATGTTCGCGATTTCCGCATTTTCGTTCGTGTTGCCCGCGCGGTCGGTCGCGCTTATCGAATATTTGTAAACGCCGTCTGGCACGATGATTCCGTTGTCGTCCGTGCCGTTCCATTCAAGCGGCGCGGGCGCGGCATTTTCCCAAACATAGTTTCGCACGACTTTTCCGCTCGCGTCGGAAATCGTCGCGTTCCATCTGTCTTCTTTCGAGCCGTTTTGCTCGATGTTGAAATTGATTTTTTCGCCTTCGCCGAAAATGTATTGTTTTTCCGGCGGATTTGAAATGTGGACTTGGGGTGCGGTGTTGTCGACGATGACGGATGCTTTTGCAGTTTTCGTCGAATTGCCGCTGTCGTCGCTCGCAGTGATTATATAGAAATATTCTCCGTCTGGCGCAGTCTCGCCGTTTTCCATCACGCCGTTCCAAATCACTGTCGGCGGCACTTCGATGGAACTCCTTTTCTTTTTGAGCTGTTTGAGAAAATTTTTCATATTGAAAGTCGTGGGCAGCGCGACTTTGTTTCCAATCGTGCGGACGACATTTCCGCTCGCGTCTTCGATGACCAAAGCCCAGCCGAAAATCTTTCCTTTGTCCTTGACGCGAAAATTGACGACAAGCGAATCTTGAACGCCGTCATTGTTCGGCGAAATGTATTTCGTTTCCGCTGCGAAAAAATTTGCCGCGATAAAAAAAGTCAAAGCCGTCAAAAAAATCTTTTTCATAAAAACTCCCATAATAAAAAATCCGAATTAAGGGCGTGAACTTGCCGAGATGGAAGCCACGCCATTTGTGCGCCGCCCTTGCATCTTTGCGCAAAAAATCGCGCCACGAAAATCCTACTCAATTTCAATGTCAGGACCGCTCGTGTCCAATTCGCCCAAACGCAAAACCGCGCCCGCAGAAATCAAGTTTATGTCGCCGTCAACATTTTTCCATGCCACTGAAGGACAAATTTCGCTTCGCGACCAGTCGTCTTTTTTCAAGAAATCCGTTCCGATGTTGAATTTAAAAACGACTCCGACAGTCGGAAGCCATGAATTGCAACCTTCGCCCGCCTCGCGCGCGTTGAAATGCCACGAAGAATTTATCCGCAGGAAATGAGCGATTTCGATTTGGACTCCGCTGTCGAAAATGATGTTTTGGAAAAGCGGCGTCGTCACGTCGAGCGAAAGTCCGAGCACGAAATTTTCGGCGCGAACCAATTCTGCCGCCACGCCCGCGCGGATTGTCAGGAAAGTCGGAAAGCTCGGCCAGCCGTTCAATGCCGAAGAATTTATTCCGATGACATCCGCATTGTTATAAAGCTTTCCGATATTGTTCAGGCTCGCGCCGATGCGGAAATTTTTCAAGAATCCGAGGTCGCCGAAATTATAGATGGCCCCGATGTTCGCCGCGAGCATCCAGTCCGAGCCGCTTCCCCAAAATCCGCCGCCGAGAATTCCGACTCCGACATAGAGATTGTCCAATATTTGCTTTGACGCGCTCGCTTTTAAATTGATGTTGTTTTCCAAATGCATATTGTAGAACGGAACGAAAACGCCTTCGATTCCCGCGCTGAAATTCGCCCAGTCCGTGGGAACGATGATTCCCGTTTCGAACGCCTGCCCGTATTTTTTAGGGCCTACGGAATCGAACATCATCGTGTAGCCCAAATCGAGCGTGATGCGCCTTTCCATCGCGCCCAATGCGGGGTTTATCGATGTGCCTGCCGGCGTGACGGAAAGGATGCCGCCGCCTGCCGTGGAAATGCCGCCCGTGAGCATTTCGGGATGAGAGAGATAAAATAAATTCTCGCCTTGAACGGGCGGATTGTACGCCGAGACAGAAAGTGTCAAAGCCGTCGCCGCGGCAAAAGCACAAATTATTTTTTTCATAAAATCTCCTATTCTCCAAAATAAATTTTTTCAATTTCATTTTATCATAAGTAAAAAAATATTGGAAGTGCAACGTTACGATAAAATCCTCTTGGCGCATAAAATCCGCTTGTTTTCGCCTTGAATTTGCTTTATAATGCTAAATATGAATCCAATCAAGAAATTTTATTGCAGGATTTTTCAAATTTGCTTTCGCTTGGCAATTCCGATTTTGCCTTACAGAAAGCCGCGCGTCTTTTACAGCACATCAAAACTGTCGATGGTGTTTGAGCAAAACGATATTCATAATGTCCTCGTCGTGACGGACAAGAGCATCCGCGATTTGGGGCTGCTCGACAGGATGTTGGAACATCTCGACCATCACAATATTGGCTACACCATTTACGACGGAACGGTCGCGAATCCGACTACGGACAATGTGGAAGAAGCCCGCGAACTTTATTTGGAAAAAGGCTGCCGCGCGATAATAGGATTCGGCGGCGGCTCGAGCATCGATTGCGCGAAGGCGGTCGCCGCGCGCGTCGCAAAGCCGAGGCAGTCGCTTGAAAAAATGGGCGGCATCCTGAAAATCCGAAAGCGTCTTCCAGTCGTCGCGGCGGTGCCGACTACTGCCGGCACGGGAAGCGAAACGACTTTGGCGGCGGTGATTACGGATTCAAAGACGCGGCACAAATACGCCATAAATGACTTTCCGCTCATTCCGTCTTATGCCGTCCTCGACCCGAAAGTCATTTTGAGCCTGCCGCCGTTCATGACTGCGACGACGGGAATGGACGCGCTCACTCATGCGGTCGAGGCATTCATCGGCAGAAGCACGACTCGCGAGACACGGAACTATGCGCTGCGCGCGACAAAATTGATTTACGAAAATATTTTCACCGCCTATTCTGACGGAATGGACAAAGATGCTCGCAAAAATATGCTCAAGGCTTCTTTCTATGCGGGCGCGGCTTTTACGAAATCTTATGTGGGCTATGTTCACGCGGTGGCGCATTCTCTTGGCGGCGCGTACAACATTCCGCATGGACTTGCGAACGCGATTTTGCTTCCGTTCGTTTTGGAATCTTACGGAAAATGCGTCTACAAAAAGTTGCGAAAATTGGCTTTGGCGGCGGGAGTCGCCGACGAGTCTGAAAGCGCGGAAAGTGCCGCGCTCAAATTCATTCAGTCGATAAAAGACATGAAAACGCGGCTCGGAATCGGTTCGACGCTGAAGGGCATACGCGAAGAGGACATCCCGAAACTTGCGCGTTATGCCGACAAAGAGGCGAACCCGCTTTATCCTGTTCCGAAACTGATGGACGCGAAGGAATTGGAAAAATTTTATTATATGTTGATTGAAAAAAACTAAAGAGAACTGCGATTAAAAATGGAGCGTTGCAATGGAAAAATCTCAGATTGAAGCAATCGTAAAAAATCAGCGCGAATTCTTTTTCACCGGCGCGACCCTTGATGTTTCGTTCAGGTTGGACGCGTTGAAAAAATTAAGGGGCGGCATTGAAAAACACAGCGAAGAAATTTCCGCCGCGATAAAATCTGACTTGGGCAAAAGCGAGTTTGAAAGTTATATGTGCGAAGTGGGACTTACTTTGAGCGAACTGTCTTATATGGTGAAGCACACGAAAAAATTCGCGAGGGAAAAAACTGTTCCCACTCCGATTACGAATTTCCATTCGCGAAGCTATAAGAAGCCTTCGCCGCACGGAGTCGTGCTCATAATGAGTCCGTGGAACTATCCGTTTCTTCTGACGCTCGAGCCTCTTGTGGACGCGCTCTCTGCCGGCAATACGGCCGTCGTAAAGCCGAGCGCGTATTCTCCCGCTACGAGTGATATGATAGAAAAAATTTTGCATGAATGTTTCGATGAAAAATATGTGGCGGTGGTGAAAGGCGGACGCGCCGAAAATTCCGCGCTTCTTGAAACGCAGTTCGACTACATATTTTTTACGGGAAGCCAAAGCGTCGGAAAGACGGTGTTGCAAAACGCCGCGAAATTCCTCACTCCGGCGACGCTCGAGCTTGGCGGAAAAAGTCCGTGCATCGTGGAAAAATCCGCGAACATAAAGCTTGCGGCGAAGCGAATCGTCTTCGGAAAGTTTTTGAATTGCGGACAGACCTGCGTCGCGCCTGACTATGTCTATTGCGATGAAAGCATAAAAGAAGAATTCCTTCGCGAAGTGAAAAATGAAATCGTCCGCCAATATGGAAACGCTCCGCTCGAAAATCCTGACTACGGAAAAATAGTCAACGAAAAACATTTCACGAGAATAAATTCGCTCATCGAAAAAGCGAAAGTCGTTCACGGAGGCGCGAGCGACGAGAAGACTTTGCGAATCGAGCCGACTGTCATAGATGGCGTAAGTTTTTCCGACGCGATTATGCAAGAAGAAATTTTCGGGCCCGTGATGCCAATAATTACTTTTAAAGACCTCGACGAAGCCGTGCGAAAAGTGAATTCGCTTGAGCATCCGCTCGCGCTCTATATTTTTACTTCGAGAAAATCGCTTGCCAAAAAAGTAATGGCGCATTGCGGATTTGGAGGCGGCTGCATAAACGATGTGGTGATTCATCTCGCCACAAGCGAAATGGGTTTCGGCGGATTCGGGCAAAGCGGAATGGGCGCGTATCACGGCGAGGATGGCTTCAGGACATTCAGCCACTACAAGAGCATCATCGACAAAAAAACGTGGATGGATTTGCCGATGCGCTATCAGCCGTACAAGAAATTTTTTGGCAAGTTGCTGAAAATTTTCTTAAAGTGATTTCGCACAAAGTGCTTTTCTTTTCCGCGATTGTGTGATATAATAATTCTCAAGCGTTGTAAGTGCTTTCAATTTTGAACATTGGGTTTTCAACTTTAACTTCGGAGTGTAATATGAAAACTTTTAAAGGCGGAATTTTTCCGCCTGAGCATAAGGAATTGTGCCGAGGAAAAAAAATCACGCGGGTTTTTCCGGCTTCCAAGATGTTTTATGTTCCCGTAACGATGGGCGGCGCGCCGAATGCGCCGATTGTGGAAATCGGACAGAAAGTCTCGCGCGGGCAAGTCATCGCGAAAAGTGAGGCTTTCGTTTCCGCGAGCGTCCACAGTCCAGTGAGCGGCACGGTGAAGAAAATTGTCTCGAACCTTTCCACCGCGAACGCCGAAGTTCCGTGCATCGTGATTCAGGCGGACGACGAAGACCGTGTGGAATTTATGCCGCCGCTCGATCCGTTTTCGTGCTCGGGCGAAAAGGCTTTGTCGCGCGTAAAGGATGCGGGCATCTGCGGAATGGGCGGCGCTTCGTTTCCCACGCATGTCAAGCTGAATCCGCCGAAAGATTGCAAGATTGATTTCATTTTGCTGAACGCGGCGGAATGCGAGCCGTATCTTACGGTGGACGAGCAGACTTTGGACGAAACGCCCGAAAAGGTCGTGGACGGACTTTTGATTGTCCAGAGAATTGTGGCTTCTTGCAATGGCCGCGAAATCGGCGAAATCAATGTTCGGATTGTCTTGGAAAGCAACAAGGCGCATCTTGTCCCCAAGCTTGAGGAGGCGGCGAAAAAGGCTCGCGACGAAAAGGGCGTTTTAATAGAAATAATTCTCGTGAAGACGAAATATCCGCAGGGCGCGGAAAAGGACATCATCACGGCAGCCACCGGGCGCGAAGTGCCCGCCGGAAAACTTCCTGCGAATGCTGGCTGCGTGGTCTGCAATGTCGGTACGGTCTGCGCCATCAGCGAGGCGTTCCGCGAGGGAAAGCCTTTGATTGAGCGCGCGTTCACGGTGAGCGGACTTGGAGTGAAAGAGCCGAAAAATTTGCTTGCGCCGATTGGCACTTTGGTGAGCGACTTGATTGGCGGCGAAATTCAATTGCAGGAAAATGTGGCGAAAATCTTGTCTGGCGGTCCGATGATGGGATTCGCCATGCAGAGCGCGGCGTTCCCGATTCTCAAGGGCACGAGCGGTGTCTTGTTCCTGACGAAAGAAGAAATCGACGCGACGGAAACCATGCCGTGCGTCGGCTGCGGAAGATGCGTCGACGTTTGTCCGATGCGCCTTACGCCCGTGATGATAATTCGTTCGGTGAAAGCCGATTCACTTGACGAGGCGAAAAAATATGGGCTTATGGACTGCTTTGAATGCGGTTCGTGCGCGTTCGTTTGTCCTTCGACGGTGCGTCTCGTGCAGATAATTCGACTTGGAAAAAACGCGTTGCGCGCTCGGGTCGCCGCGGAAAAGGCGAGGGCGGCACTTCAGCCGCTTCAGGCAAAATAAAAATTAAGGAAGTAAAAGTAGTATGGAAAAGATGATTCTTTCTTCTTCGCCGCACGTTTCCAATGGAAGAAAAACTCAAAGGTTGATGTTTACGGTGGTGGCATCTCTTCTTCCCGAATGCGTTTACGGCATGGTGATTTTTGGAATTCCCGCTTTGGTCACGATTTTGGCGAGCGTGGCTTCGGCGGTGCTTTTTGAATTCCTGTTCAACTTGCTCGCAAAGAAAAGGCAGACTGTTTCCGACGGCTCGGCGATAATCACGGGAATCCTTCTCGCGCTTGTCCTGCCGCCGACTATTCCCGTTTGGCAGACGGTGCTCGGCGCGGCGTTCGGAATCATCGTGGCGAAGTCGCTTTTCGGCGGACTTGGAAGCAATGTCTGGAATCCGGCTTTGACTGGACGCGCGTTTTTGTTCGTGAGCTTTCCGGTCGCGATGGGAAGCGCGTGGATTGCGCCCTTGCCTGACGCGGTGAGCACGGCGACCGTTTTGCCTTCCATAAAAAACGGAACATTCACGGCAAGCCGCGAGATTTATGTGCAATACTTTTTGGGAAACCGTGCCGGATGCATCGGCGAAACTTCGATATTGCTGATTTTGATTTCGTTCGTATTCCTTTTGGCGACGAGGACGATTGACTGGCGCGCGCCGTTTTCGATGGTGGCAACGACCGTGCTTTTGACATGGATTTCTGGCGGAGACATTTTGATGGCTCTGCTTTCTGGCGGTTTGATTTTCGGCGCGACATTTATGGTCACCGATTATACGACCGCGCCGGTTACGAAGCCCGGTCGCCTTGTGTATGGGGCGGGTTGCGGACTCATCACCTTTTTGATTCGAAAATTCGGCGGTTATCCCGAGGGCGTCATGTTTTCGATTTTGATTATGGATTCACTCACGCCGTTCTTGAACAAAATCACGCGGCGAAAATACGGCTACAAAAAGTCCGCGACGGAGGTATGATAGAAACGCCGCTAAAATAGCGCGGCATTTTCTATCATCTTTAAGTTTGGAAAGTTGCGTTGCAATTCACAAACTTGTTATACATTGGTGCGCGTCGCAACAAGTTGTTTTACGCGCACGCTAAAAAGCCAATCGCGATTTTGTACTGGCAACGAAGTTTCTAGCCAAATCGCTCTTGACTTTTTATTTGGAGGCGAAATGAAAAACGCATTCGTTCTGGGAATAAAGCTCGCGCTCTATGCGTCGGCGGCATGTCTTGCGCTCGCCGTCGTGAATAGTTTTACCGCGCCTAAAATTGAATTTCACGCCTTGCAAAAGGAGCAGGCGGCTTTGAAAATAATTTTTCCCGAGGCGGAAAATTTTGAGGCGGTTGAAAATTTTTCCGCGCCGCAGTCGAGCGCGACAATCGATTCTTTCTACAAGGTGATTCAAGGAGGAAACGTGGCGGGCTACGCCGTGAAGATTACGGGACCTACTTACGAGACTTCCACTTTGGTGGCGGGATTTTTTCCTGATTTGCGGATTGCGGGCGTGCACATTTTGGCGACTTCGGATTCTCCGGGCTTCGGACAAAAGGCCGCCGATGCGAATTACCGCAATTCAAAAGGGACGACTTTTTACGGGCAGTTCGCGGGCGTAAGTGCGAAAAGTCCGCTTGTTTTGGGCAGCGACTACGAGGCAATCAGCGGCGCGACAATCACTTCGCGTTCGATGGGCGCACTCGTCTCAACGGCGGCGGAAACCGTAAAAATGTATATTGAAGAAAAAGAGGAGTAGCGATAAAAAATGAACGCATTGAAAATCTTCACGAACGGAATCGTAAAGGAAAATCCGCTTTTGGTTCTTTCGCTCGGGCTTTGTTCGTCGCTCGCAGTGACCACGAGCGTTTTCAACGGAATCGGAATGGGCGCGAGCATGATGTTCGTGCTTTTGATGAGCGAAATCATCATCAGCATTTTCAGGAAACTCATTCCGGACGCCATCCGCCTTCCGGTTTTCATCATTGTAATCGCGGCGTTTACGACCATCGTACAGCTCCTTTTGGGCGCGTATCTGCCTGATCTTTCGGACGCGCTCGGCGTGTTCTTGCCGCTCATCGTCGTGAACTGCATTATCATGGGGCGCGTGGAAGCGTTCGCCTCCAAGAACAATATTGGAAATGCGATTTTGGATTCGCTCGGAATGGGCTTGGGCTACACTTGGGTGCTCGTGGCGATTTCGGCGGTGCGCGAACTTTTGGGCAGCGGAAAACTTTTGGGCTTTCAGATTTTCGCCGAAGAAAATGCCATCGGATTTTTCGCGGGCGCGCCCGGCGGATTCTTCGTGTTCGGAATTATGATTGCGGTGGTTTTTGCTATTTCGTCAATAAGGAGATAAATGATGCCGGAGTTGTTAAAAATATTCTTGAAGTCGATGCTTGTGGACAATGTGATTTTGGTGCAGTATTTGGCTTTGTGCCCCTTTATGGGAATGACGAGCGACACCGGAAAATCGGCGGGAATGGGACTTGCCACGTCGTTCGTGATTTTGCTCGCCACGGCGGTTACGTATCCGATTTACTATTGCATTTTGCTTCCGCTCAATTTGAAATTCTTGCAGACGCTGATTTTCATTTTGGTGATTGCGTCGCTCGTGCAGCTCGTGGAATTCTATCTGAAAAAATCCGCGCCCTCTTTGTACAGCGCGATGGGCGTGTACCTTGCGCTCATCACGACGAACTGCGCGGTGCTCGCGGTCACGCTGAATTGCATTTCCAAAGGCTACAATTACGCGCAGTCGATTGTCTACGCGGCAGGAAGCGCGGGCGGCTTTTTGCTTTCGATGGTGATAATGGCGGGAATCCGCGAGCGAATGCGGGTTTCCGACGTGCCGAAATTCCTCAAAGGAAATTCGAGCCTTTTCATAACGGCCGCGCTTTTGTCGCTTTCGTTCATGGGATTCAAAGGGTTAATCAATTAATAATTGATAGTGAATAATGAATAGTTTGTGTTGTGGCGAAGCAATGATTACGAGGTGAATTGATGAATACAATTTTGATTACGATTGCGGTGGCGTTCGCGCTCGCTTTTTTGCTGGGGCTTTTGCTCGGCGTTTTCAAAAAGATTTTCGCTGTGCCTGTGAATGAGACGGAACTCAAAGTGCGCGAGGCTTTGCCGGGCGCGAATTGCGGCGGATGCGGTTTCCCCGGATGTGACGGCTATGCGGCGGCGGTGGCGGCGGGAAATGCCGAGCCGAATTTGTGCGCGCCGGGAGGACCTGCCGTGGCGGCTTCTCTCGCAAAAATTTTGGGCAAGGAAACAAGCGTCGTAAAAAAAGCCGCCGTGTTATGTTGCCGCGGCACACACTCTGCCGCGCAGTCTCGCGGTGAATACAAGGGAGTCCAGACTTGCGCCGCCGCTGTCCAAGCAATCAACGGGACGAAAATGTGCGCGTTCGGATGTTCGGGCTTCGGCGATTGCGTGGCGGCTTGCCAATTTTCCGCGATGAAAATCGGCGAGGAAGGCATTCCTGTAATCGATGAAAATTTGTGCATCGGATGCGGCGCGTGCGTCAAAGCGTGTCCGAAACATTTGATTTTGCTTTTGGAAACGCAGAAAAAAATCGCGGTCGCGCTGTGCCAAAATCGCAGCGACAACAAGCCTTCGATTTTGAAGAACTGCAAGAACGGATGCATAAAATGCGGCAAATGCGAAAAAGCTTGCGAATTCGACGCGCTCAAATTGCAAAACGGAATTCCGCTGATTGACGCGCAAAAATGTACCGCATGCGGAAAATGCGTGGAAGGCTGCCCGACGCACGTCTTGACACTTTTTCCGTTTTAACCGATAATAATGTTATGGCAAAGACACAAGGCTTTTTCGCAAAATTATTGTCCTCGTTTTTTGGTTCGAATGACGCCGATGCCGAAAAAAAGCGCAAGCTCAAGGTGATTGCGAAAAATCTTTCCAAGGCCAAATTTCATTTTTACAAAAATGAAGAGGCGCAGCCCGCGCTCGCAAAATTTCTCTATGATATTTACAAGGCGATTTTTCCTGCCAAGGCGATGTTTATGGCGCAGGATAATCCGAACCGTCTCAAGACGATGATAGTAAATTATTCTCTCACCGAACAGCAGCATGCCGTGATAGACGCGCTTTCGGAAGAGGCGATAAAAGAATTGGTGCGAACTTCGTCGGTGGACAAAATACGCGCGCAAATCCAAAAGAATATAGAGACTATGTTGCAGTTTTTTTCGCCGGAAAAAATTGCCCGAATCGAAGCCTTGTACAGAAAAATGGTCATGTTCCGAAGTTTCTGTACTTATGATTTTTATTTTCTTTTGAAAAAATTCGATTCGACTTTGCGCGAAGGCGAATTCACCGCGCTTCCGAAATTCGACAAGATAAATGCCGACTATATTGGCGACGAGCTGAAAGATTTCATTGTGGTGGCTTATGTTTTCCCCGAAAAAGAAGACTGGAGTGACTTGATTAAATTTTTCAAAGATACGAAAGGTTCCGAGCCTGTCACTCTCAACGTGTGGAATAAAATCGTGAACCGCATAAATTCTGTCAAGAATTCGCGCGTGCTTGACATGATGATTCAAGTGGCGACAAAAGATCCGAATTATTTTCCCGACTATGCTTTTACCGAAGAGCCGATTGTCGACGACTACATTGACAAAATCCGAAACGAGGCGCAAAAGACTTTGGATTCGCTTGTCACCGCGATGCAGAACGACAAGATTGACGGACTTTTAAAGCAGATTTTCGGAACATCGCAAGTGGAAAGATTGGCGAATTATACTGCCGTGACCAGCGCGAATTTTGAAAAAAAGGATTTGGGTTCGTTCGAATATGTGCAGCCGCTTAACTACTACAAGGCGTTTTTGCTCGACTTCGTAAAAAAGAATGTGCGGGAATTTTGCGACTTGGTTTTGGTTCGCGGCACTTGGTCCACGCAGGCTCTTTCCATACCGATGTCGAACGCATACCATTGGCTCATCGATTCAAGCGAATCGCTTATGGCGTTCGACGCGAAAATTGCCGAGGACGCGGAAGTCGGAATCAGGCTCAAGACACATTTGCCCCGCTCCGAGCGCGACCGCGAGGCTCGCAACATGATAAGGACCATTATCGGCGATTTGAACGACGAGGCGAAAAAGTTTTGCATAGAAGGCACGAAGAATTTGATTGTCATCGCGAAGACAACGAAAACGTTGCTCGAAGATTACGCGAAGGCAAAGGGCGAAGTCATCATAAACTGGAAAGAACTCGATCGTTTCGCAGACCATCCTGTAAAGGAATTGGGAGTCGACGTCTACCAGCACATATATCTTTTCGTGAACTTGATGCAAAGTTGTCTGGGCAATTAATCTTGACTTCAGGGCTTCAAGCCTTCCACCATGAATTCTTGTGGAATGCGTGAAGGGCGGCCGTCTTTGTTCACGCTTGCCCAAGTGACTTTGGCTTCGACACAAATCGTTCCGTCTTCCTTGCGGATTGTTTGCCGCAGCGTTCCGCGCACCGCGCCCGTGTCAATCGGCTCTACATCGATGAAAAGCTTGTCGTCCAAAAACGCGCTCGCCTTGTAATAGACATCGATGTGCGAAATGTACAGAAAATATCCCGCTTCGATGAATCCTTTGTAGTCGAAATTTATTCCGTGCAAAAATTCCATTCTGCCGAATTCGAGAAAGTTGACATAGACGGCGTTGTTGACATGGCCGTAAGAGTCGCATTCGTAAGTGCGCACGGTAAGTCGCGAAGTGATTTTCATAAAATGATTTTACCACAATTTCAAGGCAAAGGCAAGCGAAAATTACGGCTTCAAATGTTCGCGAAAAAATTCGCACTGTTCGTCAAGGCAAGGCGCGCTGTGTTTTTCGCGCAAGTCGAGCATAAAAACGTGTCCCAATTTTCGCGCGTTTTTTGAAAGCCCTTTCGCCGAACGCGCGTCTTCGGCGCGATAGCATTTGTATTTGAATTCGATTTGCTTTTCGCAAAAAATTTTCGCAATCGGCGGAACTTGCTCTCGCAAAAAATCTTCTTCGGCGGTCACGAAAAATGTCGTCGGAAAATTTGCTTCGACATGAAAAATCGGAGACGCCAAAAGCAGTTCTTGACGCGTGCCGCCTTTTTTGAACAACGCGCCGCCCGTGCCTTTTATGTCGAATGTTTTTGAAAACGAAATGAAATCGTACATTCCGCAGTTTAAGTAAACGGCGTTCAATTTTAATTTCGCTGGAATTTCAAAAGAAAAATTTTGGGCGAAATGTTCGTCCGTGCAAATCGCGGCGTAAGTGGCAAGATAATTCGCGCCAGCGGAATCGCCCGTGGCAAAAATATTTTCCGCGTCCAAATTGTATTTCGCAGAATTTTCCAAAATCCATTTGAACACTTCGTTCGTGTCTTCGAGAGCGTCGGGAAATTTGTGTTCGGGCGCGAGACGGTAGGTGAAATTGACGACGGCGAATCCTCGGCGCGCCAGTTCCATGCAATAGAAGCTGTACAATTTTTTGTCGCCGTATACCCAGCCGCCTCCGTGAATGCTCACGATTGTGGGAAGAATTTTTTTGCCGCGCTTTGGCTTGTAAATGTCGAGCAGGCAAACTTCGTCGGCTTCGGAATAGCGAATGTCGAAAAAGCATTTTATGTCGGACGGAATTTCCAAGCCGGCGTCGCGCCGCGCGTCGCTCGCTTCCATTTCTTCGCGCTGAGTCTTTGCGAAATCGAAAATTTCTTTTTGCGTCATTTTGTCGAATTCCTGCCAAAATTGTTTAAATTTTTTACAAAAACAATTATATCACTTGCATAAAAAAAATTAAAGTGCAATAATGGAATTCATACATTTTCATGTAATTGTGAGATTGGTTGCATTTCAAATGGATTGCTTCGCTTCGCTCGCAATGACAGGTCGTTTCGCTCTATGTTCGCAATGACAGGTCGCTATGCGTCCGCAAGTTTTGCTTTGCGAAACTCGCGCAACTGGGGTGGTGACAAAGTGCTTAATTAAAGTGCAATAATGAAAATGTTGCAGTTTTCGAGAATATTTGGAAATGAGGAAAAGAAATTTTCCAAAAAATTTTTTAGGAGGTTTTATGCGGTACGGATATTTTGATGACGAGGCGAAAGAATATGTCATCACTCGTCCAGATACGCCGACATCTTGGAGCAATTATCTGGGCTCTACGGAATACGGCGCGGTAATCACGAACAACGCGGGCGGCTATGGCTTTTACAAGTCGGGAGCGCAGGGACGCTTCATGCGGCTTCGTTTTAATTCCGTGCCGATGGACCAGCCCGGACGATATTTTTATTTGCGCGATTGCGATTCCGGCGACTATTGGTCGGCTTCTTGGCAGCCTGTCGGAAAGCCGCTCGACAAGTACAAGAGCGAATGCCGCCACGGAACTGCGTATTCGAAATTCACTTCGGAATATTCGGGAATAAAAAGCGAGGCTTTGTACTATGTGCCGCTCGGACAAGTCTTTGAATATTGGCGTCTCAAGCTTACGAACGAATCCGACAGAGCGAGAAAAATTTCCGCGTTCACCTATTGCGAACTTTCGAATTGTTGGGAAACGAATAACGATCAAGTGAACTTGCAATATTCGATTTTCATTTCGCGTGGCGAACGGAACGGAAACATGCTGCGATTTTCCGCGCACCAAAATTTGTTCGAGCAATTTCCCGACGCGGAGCCGGGAAGTCAGGCGATGCTTTCTTGGATGGCGCTTTGCAATTCTCCGCTCACTGGATTTGACACGAGCCGCGAGGCTTTCCTCGGAACGTATGGAAGCTACAAAGAGCCGGCCGCGCTTTTAAATGGAAAGTGCTCGAACTCGCTTGCGTATGGCGACAACATTTGCGGAAGCGTCCAAACTGAAATCAGCCTTGCGCCGGGCGAATCCAAGGAAATCATCGTGCTTTTCGGAATTGGCGACGCGAATCGCGTGGGCGAAAAAATCGTCAAAGAATTCGGAAACATTTCCCGCGCCGACGAAGAATTCGAAAAGCTCAAAAAAAATTGGCATGCGAAATTGGGCAGTTTCAAGGCGACGACTCCCGACGAAGACATCAACCACACGGTGAACGTCTGGGGCTTGTACAACTGCCTCATCACGTTCGCGTGGTCGCGCGCGGCGAGCCTTGTCTATAATGGCGAGCGCGACGGCTTGGGCTACCGCGACAGCGTTCAGGACATTTTGGGCGTGAGCGCGGCGATTCCCGAAGAGGCGAAAGCGCGGCTTATTCGAATGTTGAGCGGGCAATGTCAAAACGGCGGCGCGATTCCCGTGATTTCAAAAGACTTCAACGCGGGACACGAAAAGCCTCCGAAGGCGGAAGAATTCCGCTGCGACGACTGCCAATGGTTTTTCAATTCAGTTCCGGCGTTCGTAGCGGAAACCGGCGACTTTGACTTTTACAACGAAGTCGTTCCTTACGCGGACGGCGGCGAGGCGACCGTGTTCGGGCATTTGAAGCAGGCGCTTTTGTTCAACCTTGAGCGCATGGGAAAAGACGGGCTTCCGTGCGGATTGCTTGCCGACTGGAACGACTGCCTCCGTTTGGGATACCACGGCGAAAGCCTTTTCGTTTCGTTCCAATTGCGACTCGGACTCACCACTTACGCCGACATCGCGAAGCGGCTTGGAAAAAATTCGGAAAGCGAATGGGCTTTGCGCGAGCGCGAAAAACTTGACGAGGCGATTCAAAAAAAATGCTGGGACGGCGAATGGTTCATTTGGGCGATTACCGAAGACGGAGTGGTCTACGGCACGAAAACGATGGACGAAGGTCAAGTCTATTTCAACACGCAGGTTTGGGCGGTGCTTTCGGGCGCGGCAACCGCGGAACAGGCGCGGCTCGCGATGAAGGCGGTGAAAGAAAAACTGGCGACTCCTTACGGCTTGATGCTGTGCGCGCCGCCTTTCAGGAAAGCTCCGCGCGATACGATGAGCGCGGTGATTTACAATTTCGGCATCAAAGAAAATGCCGGCATCTTCAACCACACGCAAGGCTGGGGCGTGATTGCTGAAACGCTTTTAGGTGACGGCGACCAAGCCTATGAATATTGCAAGGCGTCTCTTCCCGCCTCGTACAACGACCGCGCGGAAATCCGCCAGAGCGAGCCGTATGTCATCGGACAGACGACGTACTCCACATATTCGCCGCGCGCCGGCAACACGCGCGTTTCTTGGCTTTCGGGCGCGGCCACTTGGAACTACTATTCCATCACGCAGTACATCTTGGGAATCCGCCCGCAATACGACGGACTTTTGCTCGACCCGTGTTTGCCGAAAAAATGGGACGGCTTCAAAGTGGAACGCCGCTGGCGCGGAATGAATTTGCACATTGAAGTGAAAAATCCTTCTCACATTTGCAAGGGAATCGAAAGCATCGAAGTGGACGGAAAGAAAATTGATTCCGCTGAAATCCCGGTTTCGCTTCTCAAAGACGGAGGCAAAATCGTAGCCGTGATGGGCGAAAACGCCTTGAGCGCGAATTGGGAAAGACTGTAGTTTGATTTTGAATTCAGAATTTATAAAATGATTTGAAAAACAGTTTCGCTTTGCGGAACTGTTTTTTTTGCGAAGACGCGCGGTGGGTGAGCGTGTGGTGCGGTTGTTTTAATCGACATCTTTTTTAACAAAAAAATTCATAAAAGATAATTAACTTTCTGTCAATAATATTTTAGAATTCGT